>Ga0156180_1086_pt1 | contig 63469 bp, 61 predicted proteins | sample RifCSPlowO2_12_FD_107833 | JGI IMG/M metagenome (GOLD analysis project Ga0156180, IMG submission 107833) | Burkholderiales bacterium RIFCSPLOWO2_12_FULL_61_40
CAATGGCACGCTGGAATTCATGCTGCGCCGCATGCGCCACAAGAGCGACTTTCCGGCCCTGTCGGACGCCGTGGTGCGCATCCAGAGCATGGCCAGCTCCGAGACCGAAAGCATCAACAGCGTCACCAACGAAATTTTGAAGGACGTGGCCCTGACCCACAAGCTCTTGCGCCTGGTCAACAGCGCGCACTACGGGCGCGGGGGCAACATCAGCACCGTGTCGCGGGCGGTCAGCCTGGTGGGTTTTGACGGTATCCGCAACATGGCCCTGAGCCTGGTGCTGCTGGAGCACATGCGGGACAAGGCCCATGCGGCCCAGCTCAAGGACGAATTTTTGCGCTCCCTCATGGCCGGTTCCATCGCCGGGGAGCTGTGCCCGGCGGCGCATGAGAGCGAGGAGTCCTTTATCGGGGCCATGTTCCAGAACTTGGGGCGCCTGCTGGTGGAGTTTTATTTTCCCGAAGAAGCCCGCCAGGTGCGCCACCTGGTGCAGGCCAAACACGACGCCTTGACCGAGACCGCGGCCGCCGTCAGCGTGCTGGGCCTGAGCCTGGAGCAGTTGGGGCTGGGCGTGGCCCGCACCTGGGGCCTGCCGCACAGCCTGCTGCGCTGCATGCACAAACCCGAGGGCACGCCGCCGACCCGCACGCCCAAAGACCCCGACGAGCGTATCCGCTGGACCGCGCTGGCGGCCAATGAAATTGCCGACCTGCTGCTGCAGTGCGAGCCCAAGGATCTGAACGCACGCATCACCCAGGTGGCGCGCAAATACGCCCAGGCCATGGGGGCGGGCTCCAATGACTTGCTGGCGTCCACCACGCGTGCGCGCCAAAAGCTGATCGACATGGCCCAGGCGATGGACATCCATGTCACGGCGGGCTCGGTGGGCGCCAAGCTGTTGAGCCTGCCGGACGCCGCTGCAGCGCAGGCCGCGCCGCCCCCCAGCGCCTCCGACGCGCAGCTGCACAGTTTCGAGTTGCAGCCCACCCAACCGGCGCCCAACACCAAGAGCGCCGCGCTGCTCAAAACCACGCGGGTGGCCGAGGTGCTGACGGCGGGCATTCAGGACATCACCAGCGCCATGGTGGAGGATTTCAAGCTCAGCGATGTGCTGCGCATGATTCTGGAAACCATGTACCGCGCCCTGGAGTTTGACCTGATCGTGTTTTGCATGCGCGATGCCAAAACCGACATGATGACCGGCCGCTTTGGCCTGGGCCAGGGCGTGGAGCCCCACGTCAAGACCTTCAAATTTCCGCTGAAGGCGAGCGCCACGGACCTGTTCGCGGCGGTCTGCGCCCATGGTTCCGACACCATGATCAACGACGCCCGAGAGGCCCGCATCGCCCACCGCCTGCCCGAGTGGTACCGCAAAGGCATTAACGCCCCGGCCTTTTTGCTGCTGCCGCTGCAGATCAAAGGCGCCGCCTTCGGCCTGATCTACGCCGACAAAAAAGCCCTGGGCGCCCTGACACTCAACGAGAAGGAACTCAGCCTGCTGCGCACCTTGCGCAATCAGGCGGTGATGGCGTTCAAGCAGTCGGGGTGACTGGGCGGGTTAAAAGCGCGTGGAGGCCGGCTTGGTTTTACAATTTGGTAATTAAATTGTTGATTTGTAAAAATGATTCCTCGCCAAGCCACTACGGTCCTTCTTCAATTGGCAAAAGGTTATCCCATTCTGGCGATCACCGGGCCGCGCCAGGCGGGGAAGACGACCTTGGCGCAGGCCACTTTTCCAGACAAGCGCTATGTGTCCCTGGAGGACCCGGACGAGCGTGCTTTTGCCGACGAAGATCCACGGGGATTTTTGAACCGCTTTCCCGATGGTGCCATTCTGGACGAGGCGCAACGCTGCCCGGCGCTGTTCTCGTACCTGCAAACCCGCGTGGATGCCGAGCGGCGCATGGGGCAGTTCGTGCTCACCGGCTCACAGCAATTGGGTCTGCTTTCGGGTATCACGCAAACGCTGGCAGGCCGGGTGGGCTTGGTCCAGTTGCTGCCATTCTCTCTACAAGAGTTGCAGCAGGGGAATGTGCCCATCGAGGGGCTGAACGATTTGATGTGGCGGGGCATGTACCCCCCCATCCATGACCGCAAGTTGGCACCCGAGCATTGGTTTGCCAACTATGTGATGACTTACCTGGAGCGGGATGTGCGCCAAATCATTGCGGTCCACACGCTGAGCCTGTTCCAGCGCTTCATCAAGCTGTGCGCGGCGCGCTGCGGCCAGTTGCTCAATATGGCGAGTCTGGCGAGTGATTGCGGCGTGTCCCACGGGACCGTCCGTGCCTGGTTGTCCGTGCTGGAGGCGGGTTATGTGGTGTTTTTATTGCAACCGCACCACCAAAACTTTGGCAAGCGCCTGGTCAAAACGCCCAAGTTGTACTTTGTGGACACGGGGCTCGCCGCGTTTTTGCTGGGGATTCGGGACCCGGAGCATCTGTCCATCCATTCGGCACGCGGGGCCTTGTTTGAGAATTTTGTGATCAGCGAACTGCTCAAGCGCCGCTACAACCAAGGGCTGGCATCCAACCTTTATTTTTGGCGCAACAACACCGGTGAGGAGGTGGATGTGGTGATTGAGATGGGCGAAAAATTGATGCCGGTGGAAATCAAGTCCAGCCAGACCTTCACCCCGGATTTCTTGCTGGGGCTCAAGCGCTGGGCCCAATTCGCCGGTGACGCCGCATTGCCGCCCCAACTGGTGTTTGGCGGAGACGAGAACATGAGCCGCAGTGGCGTGGCGGTGCATTCGTGGAGAAGTATTCAGGTGTCAAATTGACCTGTAGCCCTTGCAGAATATGCGAGAGTAGCTATCAAAACAATAGCGAATGTGTTTGGCCCGATAGCGGCCAGAGCTGCTCCGCCAGATCCTCTTCGGTGATGGGTGAACCGCAAGCGCCCTTGCGGCACAATGCACAGCCAACCAACCTGCGGAGCCCGCCATGCCCGACCTTTCACTCGTCATTCAGGAGCCAACGGAAGGCTCCGCACAGCTGATTCTGTTGTGCCACGCCGCCGGGGCCGATGCCGCATCGCTGCTGCCCCTGGGCGAGCGGCTGTGTGAGACCTTTGCGCAGGCCACCATCGTGTCTCTGCAGGCCGATACCCCGGCCGCTACGCCCCAGGGCTTCGAGTGGTTTTCCACGACAGGCCTGAGCGACGAGAACCGTCCGCTGCGGGTTGCGCAAGCCCTGCCCGCACTGCACATGGCCGTGCGCGATTGGCAGGAGCGCAGCGGCGTGTCGGCCGCCGCCACGGCCCTGATTGGCCTGTCGCAGGGCGCGGAAATGGTGCTGGAGGCGTGCAAGTTGCAGCCCATGCTGGCCAGCCGCGTGGTCGCCATGGGCGGACGCTTCACCACGCTGCCGGAGGCTGCGCCGGCCGTCACCACGATCCACTTTTTGCATGGCAAGCAGGACCAGCGCATTCCCTATAGCCACAGCGTGACCGCAGCCCACCATTTGCGAGACCTGGGCAGCGACATCACGGCCGAGGTCGTCCCCTTCGTCGGCCACGAACTGCACCCCGACCTGATCGAACTGGCCATCACAAAGCTCAGCACCCATATCGCACAACATTTGTGGACAGTGGCGCAGGTGGCCGCGCCCAGCAGTGACACGAGTCCGAATGCGTCTGACTGAAGGTTTGTTGGCGGAATCCAATGCCAAAAGTGCCTGTAGCCCCCGCAGAATATGCGCAGGCAGCTACTAAATCAATAGCAAAAGTATTCACTTCGACAGCAGCCGGAGCAGCTCCGCCAAGCTGCCTTGGGTGAACGGCGGCTGTTTGCGCCACCAGCTTGTAGACATACACGCTGGGCGTCTGGCAGATGCGGTGGGTGCCTCTGGGCTGTGTTGTACAGTGCAATTTATTCACAGTACAAATGCTGTATGGGGTAGCGCCAACGAAATAAGGTGTTTGCAATGAGTGAACCAAAAGACCCTTCTGAAGCGCGCGTGGCGCTGTTCCAAAGCCGCGAAATCCGCCGCACCCTGCACAACGACGAATGGTGGTTTGTCATCACCGACATCGTTGCCGCACTGACGGATGCCGCTGATCCGTCGGACTATTGGAAGAAGATGCGCAGGCGCGATCCCGACTTGGGCTTGGACAGCCAAGGGGGGGGACAAATTGACCCCCCCCTTGCATTGCAGTTCGCTACGGCGGGTGGGCGGCAAAAACTCCAGTGCTGGAACACACAGGGCATCTTTCGCTTGATCCAGTCCATTCCTAGCCCCAAGGCTGAGCCCTTCAAGCGCTGGCTGGCCAAGGTGGGCAAAGAACGCCTCGATGAGATTGAAAACCCCGAGCTGGCCATGGGCCGCATGCAGGACCTCTACGAAAAGAAGGGTTACCCCAAGGAGTGGATCGACAAGCGCCTGCGGGGCATTGCGGTGCGCCAGGACCTGACCGACGAGTGGAAGCAGCGCGGGGTGACCAACAGCCAGGAATTTGCCATCCTGACCAACGAAATCATGCAGGGCACTTTTGCGCTGAAGGTGGATGAGTACAAGCAGGTGAAGGCGCTGGTGCGTGAAAACCTGCGCGACCACATGACCGACATAGAGTTGATCCTGACCATGCTGGCCGAGGCGACCACCACCAAGCTGCACCGCGACCGTGATTCCGTCGGCATGGCACCGCTCAAGAAGGATGCCAAAGACGGCGGCGCGGTGGCCGGGCGCACGCGCAAGGACATTGAGAAGCAGACCGGCAAGCCGGTGATCTCCAAGGAAAACTTCAAGCAGTTGACGGTTAAGAAGGCGAAAAAGCTGAAGGGTGATTAAGCGCGAGCCGATGTCACGGTGACCCCAAGTGCTTACTCGGACAGCGGCCGCAGCAACTCCGCCAGATCCCCTTCAGTGAACAGCGGCTGTTTGCGCCCGGTCGCCCCCTGGTACATGCTGTCGGCCAGGGCCGCCTTGCGCTCCTGCAGGGCCAGGATGCGTTCTTCGATGGTGCCCTGGGCCACCAGCTTGTAGACAAACACGCTGTGCGTCTGGCCGATGCGGTGGGCGCGGTCGGTGGCCTGGTTTTCGGCGGCGGGGTTCCACCAGGGGTCGTAGTGGATCACCGTGTCGGCCTGCGGCAGGTTCAGGCCCACGCCGCCGGCTTTCAGGCTGATCAGGAAAATCGGCACCTGGCCGCTGGTGAAGGTCTCGATCACCTCGTCGCGCTTTTGGCTGGCACCGGTGAGCTTGACCCAGCCGATACCGCGTTTTTTCAGCTCAGCCTCAATCAAGGTGAGCATGCTGGTGAACTGCGAGAACAGCAAAATGCGCCGCCCCTCGCTCACCATCTCGGGCAGCAGCTCCATCAGGTGCTCCAGCTTGGCCGAGGTCTTGACCTTTTGCGCGGCGGGCAGTTTCAGCAGGTGTGGGTCGCAGCAGACCTGGCGCAGCTTCAAAAGCGCGTCCAGGATGGTGATTTGCGACTTGGCCAGGCCCTTGGCGTTGAGCGCCTCGCGCACGGTTTTTTCCATGCCGAGGCGGATGGTTTCGTACAGGTCGGCCTGTTTGCCCGACAGCTCCACACGCACCACGGTTTCCACTTTGGGCGGCAATTCAGAGGCCACCAGCTTCTTGGTGCGGCGCAGCATGAAGGGGGTGATGCGGGCGCGCAGCTGGTCCATGCGCTCCGGGTCGCCCTGCTTTTCAATCGGGTTGCGGAAGATGTCCTTGAAACGCTGCTGGCTGCCCAGAAAGCCGGGCATCAAGAAGTGGAACAGGCTCCAGATTTCGCCCAGGTGGTTTTCTATGGGGGTGCCGGACAGGCACAGGCGGTGGCGGGTCTGCAACTGGCCCACCACCTGCGCGGCGTGGGTGCTGGCGTTTTTGATGTTTTGCGCTTCGTCCAGCACCACCAGGTGCCACTGCGCCTCCAGCCAGCGCTCCTTGTCGCGCTGCAGGAGCGAGTAGGGCGCGATCACGATGTCGTGTTCGGCCATGCTGGCGGCCACCTCGTGCCGGTCTTTGCCGTGGATCACCAGGGTGCGCAGTTCGGGGCAAAAGCGCTCGGCCTCTTTGCGCCAGTTGCCCATGAGGCTGACCGGGGCAATGATGAGGGCGGGCTGGGTCAGGCGCCCCGCGTCTTTTTCGACCTGGATGTGGGCCAGGGTTTGCAGGGTTTTGCCCAGGCCCATGTCGTCGGCCAGGATGCCGCCCAGGCCGTATTCGCGCAGAAACTGCAGCCAGTTCAGGCCCTGCTGCTGGTAGGGGCGCAGGCTGGCCTGCACGCTGGGCGGTACCGGCACCTCGGGCAGCGCGGTTTGGCCGCTCAGGCGTTGCACCATCTCGCGCAGATGCTGGGCGCCTTCCCACACCGCGCCTTCGCCCAGGGCGGCGGTGGTGCGCATGGCGTCCAGGCGCGAGAGCTTGAGGCTGTCGCCGGTGAAGTCGTGGGCGCGGTCGCCCACCAGCTCCAGCAGGGCCGCCATCCAGGGCTTGAGGGCGTCGGTGGGCAGGCGGATAAAACCCTTGCTTACGGAGGAGGGCAGGTAGATAAAGGGCGGGATATTCGGCAGGCCGCTCTCGGGGTCTGCTGGGCTGTTGGCCGCCGCGGCGATCAGGTCGGGCAGCCAGGGCAGGATGTTGTGGCGCTGGCCGTTGATCTCCATGCCCAGCGACAGGTCGAACCAGGGCGAGGTGGCTTCGTCCTCGTCCTGCGCTTGCAGTTGCACGTCCAGCGCGTCGGCGTGGGTGATCCAGTCGGTGAGCGCCTCGTCCAGCGTCACCGCAAAACCGCCGTCTTTCAGCACGCTGTAATCGTTGTCGGCCCAGTGCAGCCAGGGCTGCTGGGACTGGTTGCCGGGGATGGCAAACAGGCCCCGGTCACCGGCGCGCAGGCCCAGGTCCATCAGGCGGCTGATGGCGTCGAACTCGGCTTCGGGGTCGCGGTGCAGCAGAAAACGGCCCTGCGCGTCGTCGATCACCACCGCGTTGCCCTGGCCGGCCCACCAGCCCCGGTGGCCCGCGTAGTCAAAACGCAGCACGGCCTGGATCATGCCGATAGAGGGCGCGTCCTCGGGCCGGGTGGGGGAGAGGTGCAGGCAGGGCGTGGGGGTGATGTCCTGCAGCGTGGCGAGCTGCTGCAGCACCGGGGGCATGGGGATCTTGCCCAGGCGCTGCACCAGTTCGGCCTGGTGTTTCTTCAAGGCTTCGGCTTTGAGCGGGGGGGCTTTGAGCAGCACCTCCAACTGGGCTGCCGGGATGCCTTCGGCCACCGCCGGGCCACACAGGCCCTGCCCGGCATCCAGGTACAGCGGGGGCTGGTTCAGGCAGAGTTTGGCGCCCGAGTCGGCCAGTTTGGCGCGCAAAGTCCAACTGGGCTCCGGGGTGTGGGGTTGGGGAACTTCATGCCACTCCCAGCGCAGGGTGTGGGCGGGGCCCCATTGGATCACCGCGCCGGGGTAGCCCTTGCCATCGTCCAGAAACAATCGCCCGGTGCTGGCCGCCTGCTGCAGCGCCAGCAGGCCCACCTGGCCTTGCGGCGCGGCGCTGGCGCTATAGCCGTAGGCGTAGCGGAAATTCTGGGTGTTGGGCATGGCGCGGATCAGCTCCAGCACCTCGTGGTCCACCGCCGTGGCCCGGTCAAACACCGGCTGGCCTTTGTAGGGCGGGGTCTTGATGGCCTTGGGCTTGGCCCAGCCGCCGTTGACCTTGGGGTAGGAGATGAAGGCTTCGATCTGCAGATGCGGCCTGGGGCTGTTGGCGCCGTGCACCGTGAGCAGGTACAGATACTGCTCGGGGCGCTCGTTGGTGCTGCTGCCATAGCTGCCGTAAGGTGTGCGCTGGGTGGGCGCGATTGGGATCAGCCCATTGGCGCGGTCCATCTCTTGCAGCCAGCCCAGGAGCTTGGTTTCGGCTTCGATACGGGCCAGGTCGGCAGCACGGGCCAGCGCGGCCTGGCGGTTGGCCTCGACCTGCTCCGGGGTGGGGGGCGCCTGCCGGGAGGCCGTGCCGCTGCTGCGCGGCGCCGCCCCACCCAGCAATTGCAGGCCCTGGTAGGCGGCCTTGAGCATCAGCGCCACGCCGTGTTTGCAGTCGATGCCCACCGGGCAACCACAATTGCTATCCCAAAAATCCACCGTGCCATCCGGGTTGACGGCCATCTCGATCGACACCTCGTAGGGCTGGCGCTGGCTGCCCTGCACCTCACCCAGCAGCAGCCAGTGGTCGTCCAGCGGGTCAATGTCCAGCGACAGCACCTTCTGGTTGCGGTAGAGCATCAGGCCGCGCGACCAGGCGCCACCGTCGGCCAGTTTTTCCAGCGAACGGGGGTCGAACCAGAGGCCTTTTCCAGGGTGATTTATTTGCATCAAATTGGCCTCTGGCCCTTGTGGATATTGCGTAGACAGCTATTAAAAATATAGCGAAAAAATGGACGATGGGTAAACTGCGAGGCCTTCAGTTCGATGGGCTGATGCGCCACAAAACACCGGCTGGATAAAGAGATGATAGGTAGAGTGTTGATTTAAATGGGTTTTTTGGCTTTTTAAATCTCTTTATCCCCAGCCTCTGGATAAAGAAATAGCGGCGAACCTAGCCTGCGGAAGGTTCATCCCCATGTTCTTCATCAACGGCCAATAGCACGCCCATTTGTGTGTCTGCCTGAGAAGGTCGGCGGTAGGCCGCGTTGCTTCGCACGCGTCCAATGCAACCTGGTAATGGGTGGTGCGAAGCGCTGCATGACATTGCGGCAAAAGTCGTCAAATGCCTCTATGTTTTCTTCCACCCCAAACAGGCGGCTTTCGGGCGGCGTGCCCGGCTTGAGGCCTTTGGCATCGCCCACGCCAATCACCAGTAAGCCGCCATCGCTGTTGGCAAAGGCACAGGTGGCCTCAAGCATGCCTTTTTGTTTGGCACTGATGCGTTTGAACTCCAGAGAGCGACTCTCGGTTGCGGCGAGCAGCGCGGTGATCCGGTCTGCTGCCTGGATGGGGGAGAGGTCAATCACCTGTGAATCTCTTGGATGCTTAGCCAGCGACACCCAAGGCATGCCCCGCCTGCTGGTCGGCGTGGTAGCTGGAGCGCACCATGGCGCCCACGGCGGCGTGTTTGAAGCCCATTTCGTAGGCGCGGGCCTCGAACATCTTGAAGGTGTCGGGGTGCACATAACGTTTGACCGTCAGGTGCGAGGTGCTGGGTGCCAGGTACTGGCCGATGGTCAGCATCTCGATGTGGTGGTCGCGCATGTCCTGCATGACCTGCAGCACCTCTTCGTCGGTTTCGCCCAGGCCCACCATGATGCCGCTCTTGGTGGGCACGCCGGGGTGCTGGGCCTTGAACTTTTTGAGCAGGTTCAGGGAGAACTGGTAGTCGCTGCCGGGGCGGGCTTCTTTGTACAGGCGCGGGGCGGTTTCCAGGTTGTGGTTCATCACATCCGGTGGCGCGGTCTGCAAAATCGCCAGCGCCTTGTCGTCGCGGCCGCGGAAGTCGGGCACCAGCACCTCGATCTGGGTGCCGGGCGAGAGGGTGCGAATCTGGCTGATGCAGTCCACATAGTGCTGGGCGCCGCCGTCGCGCAGGTCGTCGCGGTCCACGCTGGTGATGACCACGTATTTGAGCTTGAGCGCGGCAATGGTCTGGGCCAGCTTGAGCGGTTCGTTCACGTCCAGCGGGTCGGGGCGGCCGTGGCCCACGTCGCAAAACGGGCAGCGCCGGGTGCACTTGTCGCCCATGATCATGAAGGTGGCCGTGCCCTTGCCAAAACACTCGCCGATGTTGGGGCAGCTGGCCTCCTCACACACCGTCACCAGCTTGTTGGCGCGCAGGGTGTCCTTGATTTCGTAAAAACGGGTGCTGGGTGAACCGGCCTTGACGCGGATCCAGTCGGGTTTTTTCAGCATCTCGCCCTGCACCACCTTGACCGGAATGCGCGACAGCTTGGCGGCGGCTTTTTGCTTGGCGCTGGGGTCGTAGTTCTCGGTCGTTTGGGCTTCGCGCACCGTGTTGCTGGGGCTGGCGTCGTGGGGGGTGTGGCTCATGGCGTTAGATAGGTAGCGAGCTTTTGGCTCAGGATGTCGGCGGCCTCGGCCCAGCCAACGGATACCCCGATTGTAGAAAGGTCCACCGTCTGCAGCCTGACATAGCCGCAGGGGTTGATGCGCAAGTAGGGCTCCAGGTCCATGTCCACGTTGAGCGCCACGCCGTGGTAGGTGCAGTTGCGGCTGACCTTGAGGCCCAGCGCGCCGATTTTTCCCAGGCCGGTGAAGTCGGGGGTGGGCTTGGCGTCGGGCCCCAGTTTTTGCGGCCTTTGTTCCAGCGGCGCATGGCCCGTGGGGTCGTCCAGCCGCACATAAATGCCGGGCGCGTTCGCCACCCGGTGGCCGGTCACGCCAAAGTAGGCCAGGGTTTTGATCAGCGCTTCTTCGATGCGAAAGACGTATTCCTTGACGAAATAGCCCGCGCGCTTGAGGTCGATCAGCGGGTAGGCCACCACCTGCCCAGGGCCATGGTAGGTGACCTGGCCGCCCCGGTTGGTCTGCACCACCGGGATGTCGCCCGGCATGAAAATATGCTCCGCCTTGCCCGCCAGGCCTTGGGTGTAGACCGGTGGATGCTCACAAATCCATAGCTGGTCACGCACATCCGGTATGCCGGGAAGGCTTCTTTGGGCCGTGAATTCCTGCATGGCGGCGTAGGTGGGCGCGTAGTCCACGCGGCCGAGGTGATGGATGTCTAGGGTCATGTGAACAGGGTGTCGAGTTGACCGGACATTCCTACGCCGGCGCGGTCTTTGACAATCTGCCCAAACAGGCAGCGGCCTTCGGTCTTGCGTGCCCATAGTTCACCCACCTGTCGCTTTTCAATCTCATACGGATCATTCACCAAGTGGGCACCCTTGTATTCGACCACTGCCACACGCCCGTCTACCAATTCCGCCACAAAGTCTGGGAAGAAGCGACCTCTGGAGGTTGCCAAAGCAAAGCCACAGGGTGCTGTGGTCAGGTTGCGAACCCAGTGCCTGACCTTGGCATGGCTGTCGATCAATTGGGCGCAGAGAAATTCCTCGCCACCGTCTTTCAAATCCGCCTGCACCGGGAAAAAATGCTTGGGAAATTCGTAGCGCCCCGTGTAGCGCGATCCGGCGGGCACCGGGTAGCGATTGGCCTCAAACACCAGCGGGCGACTCCAATCGGGAGCAATCTCCCATGCTTCCTCCAGCACCAATTGCCGGAACTGCGTTTTGGCCGCTTTGTCTTTTAAGTCGCCCACCCGTGCTTCAATGTCTTGCGCCAGTTTGAAGCGAGCCTTGGCCAGTGTCACCAACGGTATGCCTCGCTCGTGGACCAAGTGGTTGACCACGGCGGAAAAATAATTGGTGCGCTGTCCCAGAGTGAACTCCGGCAGCTTTTGAAACAGCGATTGGTCCAGCCAGCGCACCAAATCGTCTGCGGTGATGGTGCTGGAGCCATAGTCAAAGGCGATCTGGTTGGCATCTGCGGCGCGCAGCTTGACATGCGAGTCCTTGAGGTAAATCTCAAAGGTGTTGGATTGTTCCACCACCTGAAACCCGGGCAACTGCACAGCTTCGGGGGTCAGCAAATCCAGCTCCACCGCTTCCAGCACGGCTTCGCGCTCCAGTGGCCAGAGTTGGCCTTGGTGTGTGCTTCGGTAGCCCAGCGTAGGAATGGGCGCGAAGCGCTCACCGCGTGATGCAGGGGCGTTTTGGGCGGCCACCAGCGCGTTGTGTTGTGCCACCTTGGCCTGCACTTCGCTCTGTTTCTTGGATCCGCGCACCTGGGCGACGAGTTGCGATTCCACTTCTGGGTTAATGTGCCCGGTCACCACCAGAGTCTGCTCCCCGCCCACTTGCATGAGTTCAACGCCGGGCGCCGCCAGCAACGCGGGCGGCAATGATGTTGCTATGAAATTGGTAGCTACCTGCGCAGGTAATACGGGAGCTGGAGGCTTATTTGAATCAAAACCATCGAACAGCGGCAGGCTAGTCTGCTGTACCACCATGGACGCCACATCCAACGCCTCAAAGCCCATGTTGTTGATCAACCGGTCAGCCAACTCATGGGCCGCAGTGGAAAACCGTGCCTCACATACATGTGCGTATGCCCGGTTGAGTGCGGCCCGCCCACGTTGGCTGGCGTAGGGCATGCGCAGTACGCGCCCCAGCAACTGCTCCACCGCCGTGGCGCTGGACAATTTTTGCAGGGAACACAGCACATAGGCAAAGGGGCAGTCCCAGCCCTCGCGCAAGGCTTGCACCGTGATGACGTAGCGCACCGGGCAATCGCGTGCGGCCAGGTCCAACCCCTCCAACTCGCGGGTGTCGCCCGTGGCCACCTTGATGTGCTCTTTGGGGATGTGCAGCTCGTCTTCCAGATGCTTGCGCAGTGCGGCGGGTGGCACTTCGTCATTCTCGTTTTGTGCCTGAAACAGCACAATGGGCCGCACATAGCCGTGGCCGTCCGCCTCATCCTTGAGTGCTTCACCTTCCAGCGCCCGCTGTGTCTGTACGGCGGCAAATACCGCCTGCTGCCAGCCCTGCGGGTGCTCGGCCAGCGCAATCGGCAGCTTGATCATGTTGGTCGCCGCCAGCTCTTGCGCGCTGACGTGGTACAGCACATTGGTTTTGGTCGGTATTGGCGTGGCCGTCAACTCCAGAATGGCGCTCGGGTTCAGGCGCTTGAGCGCGGTAAAGCTTTTGTCGGTCTTGGTGTTGTGGGCCTCGTCCACGATGACCAGCGGCTCATGCAAGGCCAGCCAGTTGGTCAGGCTCCAGCGCGGCTGTCCGATAAAGCCACGCAACACACCGGTTTTGTCCGCTGCAGCTTCGTCCGCTGTGACGACGGCATCCGGCAAGTCGTGCAACACCGCCAAGCGTTGCGCATCGCAGCCTTTGAAGTGCCGCTCAAAGCTTTCTGAGAAGCTGTAGACATTGCGCTTGTCGGTGTCGTCAATGCGAAAGCTCTGAATGGTGGCCACCACCACGACGGCGCGCTGGCCCCAGTCGCGTGGGGCAATGTTGGCCAAGTCTTCTAGCACGCACACGCGCAGCTCTGCACCATAACTGGCCTCTAGCGCATCGCGGTAGGGGTGACCGGTGGTTTGCAAGGCCTTGAGTGTCTGGCTGCGAATCGTGTCGCTGGGCACCAGCCACACCGTCACCGGTGCATCGGTGGCGCGCCAGTTCTGCGCCAGCACGCTGACGGCATGCGCCGCCATCAGCGTCTTGCCCCCGCCGGTGGGAATGCGCAGGCAAATGCAGGGCACCTCGCCAAACGGGTCGGGGTTGTAGGGGCGCCCCACCTGTTCGCCAAAGGCCAAAACCGGGCCTTTGAGCAGGGCTGAGCGGGCGAATTCACGCAGCGCGTCCAGGGCGGCTTGTTGGTAGGACTTGAGGGCGAGTGTGGTCATTGGTGGGGCTGGGAAGTGTAGAAAAGTGCGGTTAAGTGTGGTTAAGTGCGAATAATTAGCGGTGCGCTAACTTTTCCTAAGTTGTTGATTTGTATTGATGATTTCCATTTGTCACTGCGCTTTTCGGTTAAAAAAGCAGTTTATTAAAAATATTTCTTCGCAGTTAACCGAAAAATCAGGGTTTCAAAAATTCCCATCGGCCGCCTTTACCCTGCTGCGTTGCGGCAATTTTTTTGCCGTCCAGTCCGGTCAGGCGAAGAGATGTCAGTAGATTTTTAACCTTGGCCTGCTTTTGCACGGTGGTGAGAGAGTCTGGCAGCTTGTCAATCAACAGCTCTTTGGCTTCGGCCAGCGAGACCGATTTGAACCGCTTGATGTGCTGCAGGATAAGCGTCTTGTAGTAGTGGTCGTCCAGCCCTTTGTTGCGGGTGTAGTTGGTGCGCGTGTCCGTGGCGTCTGCAATATAGGCACAGACGAAGAAGTTGGGTTTGCGTCCTTCAATCAGCTTGGCCTTGCGTAAAACAGCCGCTTGTTCATCGGCAATCGGGTGCTTTTTCTGCACCCGGTCCAGCCAGATCACCTGCTCCAGCGGCAGGTCAGAACGCTCTATGAGCAATCGACTGTAGTTCTCGTCAATTTGCTGACCATAGATGTTGAACAGCGTCTGTGCCGGAGTCGAGCCCTCGTAATCAGGCAGCGGCAGGTAGCGCTTGCGTTGGCTGCTCACCATGTCACGGATACCGTAGCCGCCCTTGTCGATCATGCCGATGTTGTTCATGGCCACGGCCAGCCAGGGGTTGCGGTACACACTGGGCGTGCGTTCGCCGGTGAAGTAGTCCTCGGGCTTTCCGTCTACAAAGCCTCCCAGATTGCTCAAGCGCAGTCGCCCTTTTGTCTCCAGCACCACAATGCGCCCGGCCTGCTCGTAGTCTTGGTGCGCCAGGCAGTTGTGCAGGCCTTCCAGAATGACCTGCATGTCGTAGCGGGGCAGCTCAATCGCCAGCAACTCGGTGGCGGGGAACAGTTTGATGTTGGGGTTGCGAATGTGTTGGCCCACCTCGGTCGTGGTCAGTACAAAAGGGGGGCCGAAGTGTTTGGCAATACGCTCGTCGGGCACTTTCCAGGTGATCTCGGCGGTGCTGTTGGGCAGCAGCCCCACGCTTTGCGGTGTGCCCAGCAAGAGCAGGGCCGTGCGGGTGATGTGCCCGTGCAAAGTGATCTTGGCCTTGTCCAGAAATTCCTCGGTGCTCCACAACGGTATTTCCACCGCCCAGCGCTCTTGCTGGTGCTTGGCGGCAAATTTTTCACGCGCCTTGGCAATTGCAGCGGAGTCCAGATCCGCGAGGGTGGCGCGGGGCACCCGTTCTGCGCTCCAGTCCAGGCCCGCAATGAGTTCCGTCAGAATCCCGCGCAGCCGGTCCGGGCGCAACTCCACCAGGCTGTCGCCGTCGCGTTGCCATGCTTTGTCATGGGCCTGCACGGGCTGTCGGGGCGCGTGGCGTGGTACATGGACCAGCCAGACGATGGCTTTGGTGTCGCTGGCCTGCAGCGCTTCAACCCGCAGTCCCACGGACGGCAGGCCGGGTGTTTTGCCCAGAATGCGGTGGAGAATGTTTTCCGGTGTGTAGTCCGCAAAGTCCTGTATGCCGGTGACTGCCAGCGTTTTGTCTTTTACCCCGATGACGATACAGCCGCCCTCCATATTGGCCAGCGCCGAGACATAAGAAACCAGGTCGTCGCCCTTGCGGCCGGAAATATTGGACTTCAGGCTGGCCCATTCCTTCCACTCATGGCGTGCGTCTTCTTTGGGAAACCGCGTTTTGATGAACGCTTGCAACTCTTGGGCTGTCATGTTGCTAACCATGGTCACCGCGCCTTCACGTCATAGGGTATGTGTTTGAAGGTCACATTCGCCAGCTTCAACCGGGCTGGGCCTAAGCGACAGGCCTCGCCGAAAACCAGCAGTGGGATGGCTGCGCCGTTTTGCGCGGTTGCACCATGCACCTGTGCGTGCAGCGCCAGCAGTGCGTCCAGTACGGCCAGGGTCAGCACATTGCCGCTGGCCGGGCGCTTGTCGCCCAGGATGCCGTTGAACAGCAGATAGGTCGCGAACTGCGGTGTTTTTATATGCGAAATAGGGCTCAAGCCCCCGTCTTCCGTGCGCAGGAAGCTATCAAAAGTATAGTGAGTACCAAGGTAAGGCGTGCCGGTTTTGGCCGCCAGCGGCTCCAGCGCGGTGCCAGTTTCCTGTTGCCAGACAAACGCGGCCAGCGTGGCAAAGCGCACGTCGGGGTGGATGCGGCCTTTGGCGTCAAACACCGGAGCGCCCAGGCGCATGAAGCGAAAACCGCCGCCGTTCCATGCGCCACCATCGGCAAAGAGCGTATCTGCGCCGCTTGCGGCTGGCCCCCAGCCCACGGCCTTGCTGATGCCGCCCTGTTCACCGTCCAGCACTTTTTGCAGGCGCGGCAGGCAGTGGGTGGCGGCGTGTTCGCCCATCTCGATACCAATCCAGCGGCGGCCCATTTTGTGGGCGACTGCGGCGGTGGTGCCGGAACCGAGGAAGCTGTCGAGGACGAGGTCACCGGGGTTGGTGGCGAGTTCAAGAACGCGCAGGATGAGGCGTTCAGGCTTGGGTGTGGAGAAGATTCCACCGGCGGATTCGCCTAATAGTTCCTTGGCTTCGCGCGTTGCCTCCCTGTTATCTCCAGCTTCTTCGTAAGGCCACCAGGTCCAGGGCACAACTGTCTGAGCAGACTCGTGCCAAAACTTCTTTCGCTGGGCCATCCCATTTCCGTCCCGACCAAAGTAGACACGCCCATCGGCCAGCAACTCCTCGTACTTCTCCCTCGTTGTGCTCCAGCATCTTCCCGCTGGTGGCATCAGGACTCGACCACCCGGAGTGTTTATGGGGTAAGTCAGGTTCGGGCGAATATTCGGGGCGTGAAATGGAATTGCTAGCCAATCTCCTCGAGGATCGTTGTCGCGATTTGTATAGGTTGCACGTTGTTTGTCTCCGCTGACTTGTCGGTTCAATCCCATGTGTGTCGAATTGCGGGCATACAAAAGAACATGGTCGTGGGCCTCGGAGACAACTTTTGCGTCATTTCGTCGTGTCAATGTCTTTTGCCATTGGAAGGAGGCCACAAAATTCCCCCGCCCAAACACCTCATCCATCAGCACCTTGAGGTAATGCCCCTCGTTGTCGTCAATCGTGACCCAAATGCTACCGTCCTCGCGCAGCAGCTCGCGCAAGAGTTGCAGGCGCGGCAGCATCATGCTGAGCCACTGGGCGTGCTCCAGGTTGTCGTCGTAATGTTCGAACGCGCTTTTGGTGTTGTAGGGCGGGTCGATGAAGATGCATTTGACCTGCCCCCGGTAAAACGGCAGCAGGGCTTTGAGGGCTTCAAGGTTGTCGCCTTGAATCAGCAGGTTGTCGGTACCTGCGTCCGGCTTGCCATGGGCAGATACCTGCTCCAGCAACCGGTAAGGGACTTGGGCGGCCGTGCTAAAGGCGGATGTGCGGTTGAGCCAGTCAAGGGTGGGCATGCGTAGTCTTACTTCGTGGTGAGTTGGTAGCGGTCTTTCAAGCTAGTGAGTGGGCTTGCGTAGCCCACCAGCCCCAGATGCTGCAGGCACCCCACCACAATGCCGGGGTGAATGTCGATTTCTCGTGCAAAGGCGCGCACACCGCTTGTGGTGAGTGCAATCTGCCCCAGTCGTTTGCGGTCGGAGGGGCTTACCAGTACATCGGCAGCGAACTGGTTGGCCTCTTTTTCTTCTTTGCTTTCCAAGGCTGCGCCCGAACTGGCGTCATCAAGAAACACAGCCCGTTTGGGGTGCTTCAGGATATGCGCCACTTCATGGAAAAAACTGAACCAAAACACATCGCTCCACTTGCCCAGCAGCGAGAGTTGAATGAGCGGACGATCCCCTAACCAGCGCGCCACGCCGCTGACATGCGTCCCGGAAAGAGGCGGCACAAAGAGCAGGATCACCCCTGCCTCGGCGCAAAGCGCTTTCAGGCCCATACCAATCTCTGCCGCTGGGCGGGTGCTGAAGGCGCGCATGGAGGCCATGTTGGACAGCAGCTTCTCCGCGCTGTAGGTTGGCAAGTCAGCTGTTTGCAACACGGTTTGTGCGTCCAGCTCACCTAGCCGCAGCCACGCGGTGATGGCGGCCGTGTTGGTCTGTTTGGCTGGGTTGGCGCGGCGAAAAGCGGCTTGTACCTTTCCGTACTGATCTTGCCAGCCTTCGGGAGACGCGACACCAAAAAAACGCAATGCTGCGTCTACCAAGGTGGTTTTGAATGCGGGGGTGAGGCGACCTGAAGGCAGTTTTCCGATGGCTTGAAGTTGTTTGAGTGGCAGGGATTCAAACCACGCCATGCGGTCGGGCATGCGATTGGCATCGCGCTGGCGGGCCAAAAACTCACGGTATTTGGCCTCACGGGCTAGCCAGAAGTGGGCGGGTGTTCCCAGCACGCGTTCCAGCTCCAAGGCGGTGTCTTCGGTGATCTCTTTGGTGCCCAAAATCATTTCATTGACCGGGTTTAAGGGGCGACCCATGCGCCGGGCAAGTTCGGCTTGGGTAATGCCAAGCTCTTCAATCAGCTCTGCCAGTGTGTCGCCCGGTGGCGACACGTCTTTGGGTTGGTAGTTCAGGTTCAGTTCAGTCATGGTAGTCCACCATCTCAACGATATAAATGCTGTCAATGGCGGACCAGTCAAGGCCGCCGTCTGGTTTGGTAGGCGGGGGATGCTTTTGCGGCATCACAATCAGCCGCATTCCGCCGTGTAGCCGTGCCGAGAACTGACCGGCGCGTTTGTTTTTGAGTTCTTCCCAATGACCGGGCAATTTGCGCATGTCCTCCATGGATTGCGCGGCATCCAGATCGTCGAGGCGATTTTTCAGCTTTTTGGAATTTTCGGGACCGCAGGTTTTGGTAACTTGCTTAAAGTCTTCAAAAAACACTTTGTCTTTCGCAATGAGAAAGTCAATTTCCAAGTTGTTATCCACCCTTAAGATGGATGATTATATGAAGTATTGCTATTGCACGGGCTCAGAATACCCGCTTGTCTTTTTTTCATAAGAAGTAGCGCGGCCCATTCTTATGAAAAAAATGGGACTAAAACTTTCGTAAAAATCAGGAAAGTGAAGGCCGACCGCGCCACCTTCACCCTGGCGTGGGTGGACAGTGCACAGACCGTTTTTGTTCCAGGGCCGGTGCGGGTTTGTCCCTAGCCCCCGAAATCCAAAAGTGTATACAGTTTGCCGACTCTGCACCATTTTTGGAGAACAGTGATGACCCACGCCGTCCACCCGGTTGATGAACGACTGCCCACCGGCCAACTCGCCGCCCTCGGTTTGCAGCATGTTTTGGTGATGTATGCGGGCGCCATTGCCGTTCCCTTGATCGTGGGCCGCGCCCTCAAGCTCAGCCCCGAGCAGGTGGCGGCGCTGATCTCGGCGGACCTGTTTTGCTGCGGCATCGTCACCCTGATCCAGTCCCTGGGCGCGACCCAGTGGTTTGGCATCCGGCTTCCGGTGATGATGGGGGTGACCTTTGCTTCGGTCGCGCCCATGGTGGCCATGGCGGGGACCACGCCCGGCGTGGAAGGCGCGCAGCTGATCTTTGGCGCCATCATGGGCGCGGGGGTGGTGTCGATGCTGCTGGCGCCGGTGGTGAGCCGCATGCTGCGTTTCTTTCCGCCGGTGGTCACCGGCACCATCATCACGGTGATTGGCATCAGCCTGATGCGTATTGGTATCAACTGGATTTTTGGCAACCCCTTTGGCCCCACCGCGCCCAGCATCGTGAGCCCGGACAATGCACGTTGGCTGGCGGAGGTGGGGTCCATGGCGAATGCCGCAGTGGCGCCCGCCGCCGGAGCCAGCGCGCCCCTGGCCGCTGTGGTGCCCGCCATCCCCAAGGGGCTGGCGCTGGTGGGCACGGTGCCCAACCCGGCCTATGCGCCGCTGGCCGGTGTGGCTGTGGCCGCCGTGGTGCTGGTGTCGATTTTGCTGATTGCCAAATTCGCCAAGGGCTTTGTCAGCAACATCTCGGTGCTGCTGGGCATTGTGCTGGGCGGGGTGGTGGCCACGGCTGCCGGCATGATGAATTTCGACAAGGTGGCCAAGGCCCACTGGTTTGAACTGGTGCTGCCGTTCCAGTTCGGCATGCCGGTGTTCGATCCGGTCCTGATCGTGACCATGACCTTGGTGATGGTGGTGGTCATGATCGAGTCCACCGGCATGTTTTTGGCGCTGGGCGAGATGACCGAGCACCCGGTGGACCAGGCGGCCCTGTCGCGCGGCCTGCGCACCGACGGGCTGGGCACGTTGATCGGCGGCATGTTCAACACCTTCCCCTACACCAGCTTTTCGCAAAACGTGGGGCTGGTGGGCGTGACCGGGGTGCGTAGCCGTTTTGTCTGCGTGGCCGGGGGCCTCATCCTGATCGTGCTGGGCCTGTTGCCCAAGATGGCGGCGCTGGTGGAGTCGCTGCCCACGGTGGTGCTGGGGGGCGCGGGCCTGGTGATGTTTGGCATGGTGGCGGCCACGGGCATCCGCATTCTGGCCAGTGTGGATTTCAAGGGCAACCGCCACAACGCTTTCATTGTGGCGGTGACCATCGGCATGGGCATGGTTTCGCTGATTGCCCCGAACTTCAAGCAGTGGATGCCGCACGGCCTGCACCCCTTGATCGAGTCGGGCATTTTGCTGGCCTCGCTGAGCGCGGTGCTGCTGAACCTGTTTTTCAACGGCGCCCAGGGTGACAGCGCCCAGGCCGTGCAAGCCGCCAAGCTGGCCGACGCGCACTGACCCGTATCTGGCTTTTTACAACACCACCTTCACCATGGGGTGGGTGGACAGCGTGCGGTACAGCTCGTCGAGCTGTTCGCGGCTGGTGGCGGTGATGGTGATGGTCACGCCCAGGTACTTGCCGCCCTTGCTCTCGCGCAGCTCGATGGTGCTGGCGTCAAAGGCCGGGTCAAATGCGGTGGCGATGACCGAAATGGCGTGCACCAGCCCTTCCACTTTCAGGCCCATGACCTTGATGGGGAACAAAGAGGGGTATTCGATCAGCGATTCCTGGCGGGGAACGCCGGACGCAGCGGGGGAGGGGGGCAGGGGCGGTGTGGACACGGTGGGCAGATGGAAATAAGGCGGTGGGGCAGAGGCTAGGCGCAAGAGTGCGCTATTGCGCCTTGGCGCGCTGGTAGCCTTCATACAGGCTTTGGTAGATGGGGCCGGGTGCGCCGTTTCCAACCGGTTGCCCGTCCAGGGTGGTGATGGCCAGCACCTCTTTGGTCGCGGACGACAAGATCAATTCGTCGGCCTGGCGCACTTCTTCCAAGGCGATGCGGCGCAATTCGAACGGAATGCCCTGGGTGCGGCAGATGTCTTCAATCAATCCGTAGCGCACGCCTTCCAGCGCCAGATGGTCCTTGGGCGAGCCCAGCACACGGCCGTCTTTAACCACCCAGACGTTGCTGGCCGAGGCCTCGCTCAAATAGCCGTCGCGGAACATCACGGTCTCCACCGCGCCGGCGTCAAAGCTGATCTGGCGGGCAAACACCGAACCCAGCAGACTGGTGCTTTTGATGTGGGCTTTTTCCCAGCGGAAGTCGTCGGCGCTGACGCAGGCCACGCCCTGGGCGCGCTGCGCGGGCGTGGGCAGCTTCATGGTGTTGGCCATGGCAAACACGGTGGGGGTGATGTCGGTGGGCATCACATGGTCGCGCATGGCGACGCCGCGGGTGATCTGGATGTAGATGAGTTGGTCGGTGTTTTCGGCCTTCTGGCCCGTGGATAGTGCGTAAGCAGCTACTAATTTAATAGCAATCGTTTTCCACTCGTCGTGCGTGTGGGGCTGGCGGATGCGGGTGGCGGCCAGGCTGCGGTCCAGCCGCGCCATGTGCTGCGCGAAGCAAAACAGGCGCCCGCCATACACCGGCACCACTTCGTACACGCCGTCGCCAAAGATGAAGCCACGGTCCATGACGCTGATCTTGGCGTCGGGCAGTTCGGTGTAGTGGCCGTTGAGATAGCAGGGGAGTCGGGGCAGGGTGTGCATGGGCGGATTATCGCAGCCGCTGCCGGGGCGCGACCAGCGGCACCGTGACGCAAAAATGGGTTCCCTGCCCCTCCAGGCTGCTGACCTCCACCCGCCCGCCCATCAGGTCGCGGACCTGGGTGTACACGATGTACAGCCCCAAGCCGGAGCCGCCTTGGCCGAATTTGGTGGTGTAAAAAGGCTCGAAAAGATGGGGCAACTGGTCGGGGGCCACGCCCTTGCCGTCGTCGCTGAAGGTGAGTTCCAGGGTGGTGGCGTCGCGCAGGGCGGTGCGCAGGCGCATGGTGCCGGTATTGCGTTCGGCAAAAGCGTGCAGCAGGGCATTGCCCACCAAATTGCTCAGCACCTGGCTGATGGCGCCGGGGTAGCTGTCCATCTCGATGCAGTGGTCCAGCTCCAGGGCCAGGTGGTACGGCGTGCCCTGCAGCTTGGGCGCCAGGAAGGACAGGGTGCCGGAGATCACGTCCGTCAGTTCGAAGTGGTGGCGTTCTTCGCTGCCGCCATCGACGGCGACTTGCTTGAAATGCCCGATGCGCTCGGCGGCGCGGGTCAGATTGCGTTCCAGCAGATCGCTGATGTCGGTGGAGCTTTGCAAAAACTGGTCGAGCGCCTTGCGCCCGAGCTGGCCGTCGGCAAACTGTGTCTGGATCAGGCACGCCTCGTGCGCCAGCGCGGTGGCGGCGGTCAAGGCGGTGCCTATGGGGGTGTTGAGCTCGTGGGCGATGCCCGCGACGAGCGAGCCCAGCCCGGCGAGTTGTGCGGTGCGCACCAGCTCTTTTTGTGTGGTTTGCAGGTCGTCCAGGGTCTTGGACAGGTGGGTGTTGGCCTGGGCCAGGTCCACCGTGCGTTCTTTGACGCGCGACTCCAGGTGCTGGTTGAGTTCGCACAGTTCGTTTTTGGCCGCCGTCAGGTCGTGCACCTGTGCCAGCAGCCGCTTGGTCAGGTCGTTGTAGTCATGGCGGGTCAGATGCAGCTGGCGTTCGGTCCGCTCGGCCTTGGCGTCCACTGCAAACAGTTTTTGGGTGGCGAGGTCTGCCATGGCGATGGCGGCCAGCCAGCCCGGCGCCAGCGCGGCGGCCACCGCCACCTGGGCGCTTTCCAGCTGCACATGCCACAGCACCGGCGAAATTTGCGCCAGCTGCATGCCGTGCCCCGGTGTCAGGACGATGCCCTGCATGCGTGCGGCGTAGTCCGGCACCACGGCGGCCAGGGTCGCCAGGTCCGGCACCAGCACCACTACCGGCCCCGACAGCAGATGCCGCTTGCCCAGGTGCACCCGGGTGAAACCCTCCGGCGCGGGCGCCAGGGTGGTCCACATGGGCTGGGCGCTAGTGGCCATCGCACTTGCCCACCAACAGCAGGACATAGGTCATGTTGTGGAACAAGTTGCGCGTGTAGGCGCCCTGGTGGAACAGGGGGCCGATTTCACCCAGGGACGGGAAACCGGCAATGGGCAGGGCGCCGCCAAAGGCGGTTTCGACCATGCCGACCTCGAATTCAATGTCCCCGCCCAGAAGCCATTTGCGTCCCGCGCAACTGATGATCAAGGCCGCGCTGGGCAGAAAACCCGAGGCGGCGGCGCGGGTGGCGATGGAGTGCACTTCCGCGATCAGGTCTTCGGGTTTGGCCAGGCAGACCTGGACGATGTCGCCGTTCTGGATGCCGCCGTGCAGCGTCAGGCCACCGCTATCCGACTGCGAGTTGTAGGCAATCGCCCGCAACTTTTTTTCGCCGGTCTGGCCCGCATTCAGAATGGTCAGCGCCACCGAACCCTGGTCGGAGCGCAAAAAGGGTTTCCCGGTTTCGCGTTCGATAAACGAGGCCGCATCCACCCCGCCGATGCGGCTGACCAATCTGCCTTGGGCTTCGTCCACGGCGCAGGGCGCACCGACGGCCGTAATGGAGTTGCCGATATGGACCTGAAAGGACAGCGGCCCGTCCACGGCCAGCATGACCACGCAGTCCTGCACCATGGCGCGATTGGCAAACAGGCGGCAGTGTTCCATTTTGTCGTTGTCGTCGGCGGCCATGCCGCCAATGACCGGCACGTCGATTTCGTCGCGCACCACCGTCTCGATCCGGCTGGCATCGGTGTTGAAGTCCGAGAGCAAAAAGTAAAACGCGGGTTTGCGGCCCTCCAGCCGGGTGGCCAGTTGGGCCAGTGCACGCCGTACCGCCCCTTCCGGGTCTGCGCCCACCCGGTCACCGGTGGCGACATGCCATTGCACCTTGCCCCCGGAGCACAGGCCCAGCGCGCTGGCGCCGACCTCACTGGTGCGCGCCAGTTCGTGCACGCCGTCGCCGCTGGCGCCTATGACGCGCACCGCGGGGTTGTCCAGGCCGTCATGGAGCCCCTCCATGAACTCGGTCCAGTCCTTGTAGTGGACGGTGGCAAACAGGAAAACGACTTCGGGCCCAATTTCGGACAAGGACTGTCCGAGGAAGAAGGCGGCCCGGTAGGGGTCTACGATGGTGGTGCTGACGGACTTGGTCCGCATGCTCAACTCCTTGTATCCCGACTGCCGGGAACGACGGTACGCCGGTCTAGAAGCTCTCCCAGCTTTCCTCTTCAGCCGCCTTGGGTTTGGATGCAGGGCTGGGGGACTTGACCGGTGCAGACAGGGCCTGCGGCTTGGCCGCAGGGGTGGGTTTCTTCAAGGCCTGGAGGCGCGGGGGGCTGACTGGGCGGGATGCCAATGCCGGTTGGGCGCGCACGCTGGTGTGCGTCAGTCCATGGCCATGCGACAGCTTGAACACGGCCACGGTGCCCACCAGGTCGTGCGCCTGCGACTTCAGCCCACTGGCGGCGGCGGCCATCTGCTCGACCAACGCGGCATTTTGCTGCGTGGTCTGGTCCATCTGGGACACCGCCTCGCCGACCTGGGCCACGCCCAAGGACTGTTCGTTGCTGGCGGCGCTGATTTCTCCCATGATGTCGGTGACGCGGCGGATGCTGCTGACCACCTCGGTCATGGTGACGCCGGCCTGGTCCACCAGTGTGCTGCCGTGTTCGACCCGCTCCACGCTGGCATTGATCAGGCTCTTGATTTCCTTGGCGGCTTCGGCGGAACGCCCTGCCAGGCTGCGCACTTCACTGGCCACCACGGCAAAGCCACGCCCTTGTTCACCGGCGCGGGCGGCCTCCACGGCGGCGTTGAGCGCCAGAATATTGGTCTGGAAGGCAATGCCATCGATCACCTGGATGATGTCGGAAATCTTGCGGGAGGATTCGTTGATGCCTTTCATGGTCTCCACCACCTGCCCCACCACTTCGCCGCCCTTGATGGCCACGGTGCTGGCATTCATGGCCAGCTGGTTGGCTTGGCGCGCACTGTCGGCGTTTTGCTTGACGGTGGAGCTCAGTTCTTCCATGGAGGCGGCGGTTTGTTCCAGCGCGCTGGCCTGTTGTTCGGTGCGTGCCGACAGATCGTGGTTGCCTTGCGCAATTTCGGCGCTGGCGGCAGCCACGCCTTCGGAGCCATGGCGCACATTGGTGACCACCTGGGTCAGGCTGTCCTGCATGGTCTTGAGCTGGGCCATCAGGCTGGCACTGTCGCCCGGCTTGAGCACAACCGGGGTACTGAGGTCGCCCGCCCCCACGCTTTGCGCCAGGCTGGCGGCCTCACCCGGCTCCGCACCGAGTTGGCCAGTGATGGTGCGCACCGTCACCAAGCCAAACAGGCCGGCAAATAACACCCCTCCCAGAATGGAGAAGAGAGAGACGAATTTGATGGTGGCATAGCGGGATGCCGCGTCGGTGAATTCCTGCTTCGCTCCCACCAACTGCAACTGGCTCAGCGCATCAATGCCTTTTTTGACCGGTGCATACAGCGGTGGAATCTTGTTGACCAGGATGTTCTGGCCTTCAATGACGTCGTTGGCGCGTAGTGCGGCCAGCGCGGGTTGCAGCCCGGCTTCGAAGTTTTTGCGGTCTTCGACAAAAATCTTGGCGAGTCTGTCTTCCTCGGTTGAGAGTTTGAGCGCGGTATAGGCCGCCCACACCTTGGTAATGCTCGCCATGTTGGCGTCCACGGTGGCCGTGCTGGAGGCAATGACCTCCGGGGTGGGGGTGATCAAGGCGGCGGAGAGGGCCAACTGGTTGCTCAACAACATGGAGCCAATATCCCCCAGTTGCCCGGCGGGCACGGTGCGGTCTTCGTACACCGTGCGCAGGGCGTCGTTGGTGGCGCTGATGCCATACAGACCCAGGCTGCCAACGACCAGCAGCAGGGCGGACATGACTCCACCCAGCAGCATCAGACGCGTAGAAATTTTCACAAATTTATCTCCAGTAAATATTTGAACCCTGGGCCCCCGGTGGGGGATGGACCAGCACGAGCACGTATGTTTGCAGTGGTCTGCCTTGGAGGGCAGTGGGCTGCATGTCTGGCACATCCTGGGTCAAAAAAACCTGCCAGTCAAGAGGTAAAACGCGGGGTGATTGCAGTGTTTACCCAGGTAGCTGCAAATAGTGCTGGGCCAGTTTTACAAAGGCGGCCACTTCGGGGTCCAGCCCGGTTTCTTGCTGCAAGATCTCACCTACCTGTGTGGCCAAAGAACCGGCCAGGCGGGCATCCAGAAACAGCAGCCGCGAGCGGCGTGCCAGGACGTCTTCTACCTTGATGGCGTATTCGTAGCGGGCGGCAAAACGCACCATGCCTTCGGTCAAGCCCTCGCACAGCACGGTATGGGCGCCCGGCATGCCCAGCACTGCGGGTTGCTCGTCGCCGTAGGAGTGCAAGCCCGGGGGCATGCAGATCGAGCGAATCTGTGCGGCGGGAATGTCGGCGCCAACCAATTTCAAGTGGGTGGTCACCCCCTTATTGCGTTTTTCCAGCAGGGATTTCTCTGCACATGCGTCCAGCACATCTTCGGCCATGGCCCGGTAGGTGGTCCATTTGCCTCCGGTGACCGTGACCAGGCCGCTGCGGCTGACCAGCACCGTATGTTCCCGGCTGATGCCTTTGGTGTTGTCGCCATCGTCGTCCTGCGGTTTGACCAGCGGGCGCAAACCGACCCAGACGCTCTTGACATCGGCACGGGTGGGTGCCTTGCGCAAATAGCGCGCCGATTCGTTCAGGATGAAATCGACCTCTTCCTTGAACGGCAAGGGCTCGCGCGCCAAATCGTTGCGGGGGGTGTCGGTGGTGCCCAGGATGACTTTGCCCAGCCACGGCACGGCAAACAACACCCGGCCATCGGCCGTTTTGGGCACCATCAAGGCGACATCGCCGTTCAAGAATTCCCGGTCCACGACGATGTGGACGCCCTGGCTCGGGGCCACCATGGGTTTGGTGGGGCGTTGGCTCTCAGCGCCATCTTTTTGCCGGAGTTCGTCCACCCATACGCCGGCAGCGTTCACCACGCAGCGTGACTTGACGGGGTATTGCTTGCCGGTCTGGGTGTCTTCACAGACCAGTCCCGCGATTTTTCCGCCTTCATACAGCAGGTCGGCGGCGCGGCAATAGTTCACCAGCAAAGCGCCCCGGGATACGGCGGTGCGGGCCAGCGCCAGTGCGAGCCGCGCGTCGTTGAATTGGCCATCCCAATATTTGACACCGCCTTGCAGTCCTTGTGGCAAGGCCGTGGGCAGCAATCCCAAGGTTTCGTCGCGGTTGAGGAATTCGGTTTTGCCCAGGCCGGCTTTGCCAGCGAGTGCGTCGTACATCTTGAGCCCTATGCCGTAAAAAGGCGTTTCCCACCACTTGTAGGAGGGCATGATGAAGGGCAGGGGTTGCGCCAGATGCGGCGCGTTGTTCAGCAAAGTTGTGCGCTCGTGCAGCGCTTCCCGTACCAGCGAAATATTGCCCTGTGCCAGGTAGCGCACGCCGCCGTGGACCAGCTTGGTGGCCCGGGAGGAGGTGCCCTTGGCAAAATCATGGGACTCCACCAGCACCACTTTGAAGCCCCGCGCAGCGGCGTCCAGAGCCACGCCCAGCCCTGTTGCGCCGCCGCCCACAATGGCGATGTCATAGGTTTGACCTTCCGCCAGTTGGGAGATCAGTTCGTCGCGCCGGGTCATTTGGGGCTGCATTTTGATGGACATAGGTGTAGAGATAAGAAAAAAAGGCCGTGTGGCAGAGGTGCTCACACGGCCGACCTTTAGAGCATTGAAATGTTCAACGAGCTCATTAACGCGTTTTGCCGTTCTTCCATGCGTTGACCAGCGTGTTGTAGCCAATGGTTTCGCCCTTGGGCTTCTCGTTGGCCAACTTGGCCCACGGTGCTGCCTTGTCGCTCAGCCATTTGCTGGGGGCTGACTTTGGGTTGAGCTTGGGTGGGCACACGGCCATGCCAGCGCGTTCCAGACGGCCCATCACGCTGTCCATTTCTTCCGCCAGGTTGTCCATGGCCGCCTGGGGGGTCTTCTCACCCGTCACCGCCACCGCCACGTTTTTCCACCACAGCTGGGCCAGCTTGGGATAGTCAGGCACATTGGTGCCGGTAGGTGTCCAGGCCACACGGGCGGGGCTGCGGTAGAACTCCACCAGACCGCCGAGCTTGGGTGCCATCTGGGTCATGGCGTTGGACTTGATGTCGCTTTCGCGGATCGGTGTCAGGCCCACGGTGGTCTTCTTCAGCGAGGTGGTTTTGGCGGTCACAAACTGTGCGTACAGCCAGGCTGCGGCCACTTTGTCAGCGTCGTGGTCCTTGAAGAAGGTCCACGAGCCCACGTCCTGGTAGCCGTTTTGCATGCCTTGCTTCCAGTAGGGGCCGTTGGGGCCGGGGGCCATGCGCCATTTGGGTGTGCCGTCCGCGTTGACCACGGGCAGGCCGGGTTTGACCATGTCGGCCGTGAAGGCGGTGTACCAGAAGATTTGTTGCGCAATCTGGCCTTGTGCGGGTACGGGGCCGGCTTCACCAAAGGTCATGCCGATGGCTTCCTTGGGCGAGTACTTTTTCATCCAGTCGATGTACTTGGTCAGAGCGTAGACCGCTGCGGGTGAGTTGGTCGCGCCGCCACGGGCCACCGAGGCACCCTGGGGGGTACAACCATCTGCGGAGGCGCGGATGCCCCATTCGTCGATCGGTTTGCCGTTGGGGATGCCGATGTCGGCAGAACCGGCCATGGACAGCCATGCGTCGGTAAAGCGCCAGCCCAGTGAAGGATCCTTTTTGCCGTAGTCCATGTGGCCGTAAATCGGCTTGCCGTCGATGTTCTTCACGTCGTTGGTGAAGAACTCGGCGATGTCTTCATAGGCGCTCCAGTTCAAGGGCACACCCAGGTCGTAGCCGAATTTGGCCTTGAATTTGTCTTTGAGATCCTTGCGGTCGAACAGGTCGGCGCGGAACCAATACAGGTTGGCAAACTGCTGGTCGGGCAACTGGTACAGCTTGCCGTCTGGCGCTGTGGTGAAGCTGGTGCCGATGTAGTCCTTGATATCAATGCCGGGGTTGGTCCACTCCTTGCCCGCACCGCTCATGTAGTCGGTGAGGTTCAGGACCTTGCCGTAACGGTAGTGGGTGCCGATCAGGTCGGAGTCGGTGATCCAGCCGTCATAGATGGATTTGCCCGATTGCATGGAAGTCTGCAGCTTCTCCACCACGTCGCCTTCGCCGATCAGGTCGTGCTTGACCTTGATGCCGGTGATTTCGGCAAATGCCTTGGCCAGCGTTTTGGATTCGTATTCGTGTGTGGTGATGGTCTCCGACACCACAGAAATTTCTTTGACGCCCTTGGCTTGCAATTTTTGGGCTGCGTCGATGAACCATTTCATCTCGGCGGCTTGCTGGGTCTTGGAGAGGGTTGACGGCTGGAATTCGCTATCAATCCATTTCTTGGCAGCGGCTTCGTCAGCCCAACCCTGGCTACCCACGGCACAGGCGACAGCCACTGCCAATACGGAATACCTCAATTTCATTGTCAATCTCCTCAGGTCAAAAAACCCCTGTTTAAAAGGCTGCTGCGGCTCCAGGGGAAAAACAAGCCGCTCCTTGATAAGTGGCCCTCAGCCCTTGCGCATGATGAGGGTGAGTACGGCCATGGAAATCACAAAGCTGATCCAGATGGAGGGTTCCGTTTCCAGTTCCATCCATTCGGCCAGTTTTCCGCTGATGCCCACAAACGCCAGGTTGACGTAGGCGGCTGACAACAAGCCGATGAAGAGCCGGTCCCCGCGGGTCGTCTCCATTGGCAGGAAGCCCCGGCGCAGGCTGGTGGGGGATTTGATTTCCCACATCGTCATGCCAAACAACATGAGCACGATGCAGGTGAAAAATACGGCCACCGGGGTGGTCCAGGCCATCCATTCAAACATCTTGAACTCCTATCAAACGCGTCCCATCGCGAAACCCTTCGCGATGTAATTACGAACAAACCAGATCACGATGGCGCCGGGAACAATGGTCAGAACCCCTGCGGCGGCCAGCGTGGCCCAGTCCATGCCGGATGCGGACACCGTGCGGGTCATGGTGGCGGCAATCGGCTTGGCGTTCACACTGGTCAGGGTGCGGGCCAGCAACAATTCCACCCAGCTGAACATGAAGCAGAAGAACGCGGCGACACCGACACCGGCCTTGATCAGGGGCAGGTAAATGGTGACAAAGAACCGGGGGAAGGAGTAGCCGTCGATGTAGGCGGTTTCGTCAATTTCCCTGGGGATGCCACTCATGAAGCCCTCCAGAATCCAGACCGCTAGCGGCACGTTGAACAACAGGTGCACCAGGGCCACCGCAATATGCGTGTCCATCAAGCCCACGGAGGTGTAGAGCTGAAAGAAGGGCAGCAAGAACACCGCTGGGGGCGTCATGCGGTTGGTCAACAGCCAGAAGAACACATGCTTGTCACCCAGGAAGCTGTAGCGGGAAAACGCATACGCTGCGGGCAGGGCCACGGTCAGAGAGATGACGGTATTGATGCCCACATAGATCAGGCTGTTGATGTAGCCGGAGTACCAGGCCGGGTCGGTCAAAATGGTCTTGTAGTTGTCCCAGGTGAAGTGCTCTGGGAACAGGGAGAAGCCCGCCAGGATTTCGTTGTTGGTCTTGAAGGACATGTTGATCATCCAGTAGATGGGCAACAGGGCGAAGACGACATACGCAATCATGAACAGAGAGCGTTTTTGGAATTTGGGCTTAGACATGTGACCCCTCCTTTTCCTGGGTGCCTACGCGTTGCATCCAGTTGTACAAAATAAAACACATCAACAAAATAATCAGGAAGTAAATCAAGGAGAACGCTGCTGCGGGTCCAAGGTCAAATTGCCCCACGGCCTTTTGGGTCAGGAATTGCGACAAGAAGGTGGTGGAGTTGCCTGGGCCTCCGCCGGTCAGCACAAAGGGCTCGGTGTAAATCATGAAGCTGTCCATGAAACGCAAGAGCACTGCAATCATCAGCACGCCGCGCATTTTTGGGAGTTGCACATACCAGAAGACATCCAGCTTGCTGGCGCCGTCGATGCTGGCGGCCTGGTAATAGGCATCCGGTATGGAGCGCAGGCCTGCGTAACCCAGCAATGCCACCAACGGGGTCCAGTGCCATACGTCCATCAGCAGAACCGTGAGCCAGGCATGGACCGGGTTGCCGGTGTAGCTGTAATCAATGCCCAGGCCCAGCAGGGCTGCGCCCATCAAGCCGATATCGGTGCGGCCAAAAATTTGCCAGATGGTGCCCACCACATTCCAGGGGATCAACAGGGACAACGACACGATCACCAGCACTGCCGAGGACCGCCAGCCTTGGGCCGGCATGGCCAGAGCCAGCAAGATCCCCAAAGGAAGTTCCACCGCAAGCACGGAGAAAGAGTAGGTTAGTTGCCGAAACAAGGCGCCGTGTAACTCTTCGTCCCGCATGATCGCGGCGAACCATTCGGTGCCTACAAATACCCGGCGTTCGGGTGAAATGATGTCTTGCACGGAATAGTTGACCACGACCATCAGAGGCAAGATGGCCGAGAATGCAACGCAAATCAGCATGGGCAGAATCAGGAACCAGGCCTTCTGGTTCACCGGTTTGATGGTGGTGCTCATGGCACGATCTCCTCATTCTTGTAAAAACAACTGTGCTCGCCCATGACCTTGAGCCAGACCGAGTCGCCGGGCGCCAGTTGGGCTGCGTCGGACGATAAGCGCGCTTTGAGCGTGGTGCCCGCAAAGACGGCACTCAACATGACGTGGGTTCCGACGTCCTGAACCTGCGACACCTTCATCTCCAGCGCGCCACTGGCATGGGCGGGCGCAAGCGTCACGTACTCCGGCCGAATGCCCAGCTTGATTTCTCCGGCAGGTAGTCGGCGCCCGGATGGCAAGGGCAAGGTCATGCCCGCCAGGTGCATGCCTTCTTGGTCTACATTCCCCGCCAGGAAATTCATGCCGGGGGAACCAATGAAATGTCCGACAAACGTGTGGCTGGGGCGCTCGAACAAATCGGCAGCCGTTCCAACCTGCACGGCGCGGCCGCGCGTCATCACCACCACCTGGTCGGCAAAGGTCAGCGCCTCAACCTGGTCGTGTGTCACGTAAATCAAGGTGAGCTTGAGCTCATGGTGGATCTGCTTGAGCTTGCGGCGCAGTTGCCACTTCAGGTGCGGGTCAATGACGGTGAGCGGCTCATCAAACAAAACCGCCGATACGTCGGGACGCACCAAACCACGGCCCAGGGATATCTTTTGTTTTGCGTCTGCGGCAAGGCCAGCGGCGCGCTGGTTCAACTGGCCACTCATCTCCAGCATCTCGGCAATCTCACCAACACGTTTGTTGATTTGGGCTTGGGGCCACTTGCGGTTGCGCAGGGGAAAGGCCAGGTTTTCCGCCACCGTCATGGTGTCGTAGATCACCGGGAATTGGAAAACCTGGGCGATGTTGCGCTGCTGTGGGGATGCCGTGGTCACATCCTTGCCATCAAACAGTACGCTGCCTTGGGAGGGTGTCACCAGGCCGGACATGATGTTGAGCAGGGTGGTTTTTCCGCAGCCGGACGGCCCCAGCAGGGCGTAGGCTCCGCCGTCGTCAAAGGTCATCTTCAGGGGAAGTAACGCGTAGTCGCTGTCCTGTTGGGGGTCCCGCTTGTAGGCGTGGGCCAGATCGAGTTCAATGCGAGCCATTTCAGCGTCCTCCGCCACGCACCGGGGACAGCACAAGCATCCCCTCGGCGTCAAACACATACACCTGTGCGGGATTGAAATACAAGGTCACCAGCGCACCGAGTTCAAAGTAGTGCACCCCGGTGAGTTGCGCCACCAGTTCGCCGACCAGGGTGTGCACATGCACAAAGGTGTCCGAACCGGAGATCTCGGCCAACTCCACCTTGCCGGGCAAGGCGACATCGCCGTCTTTTGCGTGGATATGCAGGGCGCTGGCACGCATGCCGACGGTCAGTTTGTGGGAGGCATGGGCGGGCAAGTCCAGCTTCAGCAGGGGGCCGCCGTCCAGGTGCACGCCGTCTGGTGCGGACATGGCCGCCAACAAATTCATGGGCGGGTCGCTGAACGCACGCGCCACCCGCAATGACGCAGGCTTGTGAAATACCTCGGCGGTCGGGCCGTATTGCAGCAGTTCACCCGCATCCATCACGGCGGTATAACCGCCCAGCAGCAGTGCTTCGCCAGGCTCCGTGGTGGCATAAATGACGGTGGAGTTACCTGCCGCAAACAGGGCGCCCAATTCGTCGCGCAATTCTTCACGCAGCTTGTAATCCAGGTTCACCAGCGGTTCATCCAGTAGCATTAGAGGCGCGCCTTTGGCCAGCGCGCGGGCCAGTGCCACGCGTTGTTGCTGACCACCGGAGAGCTCCGCAGGGAGGCGGTCCAGGAACATGTCGATATGGAGTTTTTCGGCCAGTTCGCGTACGCGTTGGTCGATGTTCTTTTCACCGCGCAATTTCAGTGGCGAGGCAATGTTGTCGCGGACCTTTAAAGAAGGGTAGTTGATGAACTGTTGGTACACCATGGCCACGTTGCGTTCCCGCACCGCAACGCCAACCACATCCTGTCCATCGACCATCACACGGCCGGCGGATGGTACGTCCAGTCCGGCCATGATGCGCATCAGGCTGGTTTTGCCTGCCTGGGTCGCACCTAACAGTACGGTGACTGCGCCGCTGTGTGGGGCGATGTCCATGTCGTACAGCCACGTTTGTGGTCCCACTTTCTTGTTGATGCCTTCAAGGGTCAACTGCATCACGCCACCTTTTCTTTGGGGTTATGGTCGAAAATTCGAACTCAGCGATTGTTATTCTTTTCTTTTCGTTTTTTATCGGTATTAACCCTAATTTCGTTCGTTTTTATTCGTTTTAAAGTAGCGCACCTCGCCAAAATGAGACAAAGGAACATAAATGAACCGCCATCCTCGATTGCTTGACTTGCTTGCCTTCGTGCAAACCCACGGAACCGTGACGGTGGAACAGCTGGCAGACACGCTGGGCGTCACGCTGCAAACCGTGCGCCGGGATGTGCAGCGTTTGGCGGATGAAGGGGTGCTGGCCCGATTCCATGGGGGGGTGCGCGTGCCAAGCTCCACCATCGAGAACATCGCCCACAAGCAACGGGAGAACCTCCATGCCGAAGGCAAAGTCCGCATTGCCCGTGACGTTGCCGCGGCGGTCCCCAACGATTGCTCTTTGATTCTGAACATCGGCACCACTACGGAGGCCATTGCAAGGGCGCTGCTGGGGCATTCGGGGTTGCGGGTCATCACCAATAATTTGAACGTGGCGACCATCCTGAGTGCCAATGCCAACAGCGAAGTGATTGCGGTGGGGGGCGTCGTGCGGGGGCGTGACCAAGGTATCGTCGGCGAGGCGGCGGTTGATTTCATTCGCCAGTTCAAAGTCGACATTGCCCTCATCGGAATCTCTGGAATCGAGGCCGACGGCACCCTGCGCGACTACGACTACCGAGAAGTCAAGGTGTCACAAACCATCATTGCGCATGCGCGAGAAGTGTGGGTTGCCGCCGATAGCAGCAAATTCAACCGCCCCGCCATGGTGGAGGTGGCCAATCTATCGCAAATAGACCGCTTGTTCACAGACGCCCAGCCTCCAGAGCCTTTCCCGACGCTGCTTTCCGAGGCGCAGGTGCGTTACACCGTGGCCTCGGCCACATGACAGGCGTGCAATTTTTAGTCGTCTTTTTTTGATTCCACTTTCAATTTTTTTTACGGATTTCCCATGACTTACCTGCTTGCCTTGGACCAGGGCACCTCCAGCTCACGCAGCATTGTTTTTGACGCAGAAGGGCATACGGTGGCCCAGTCGCAGCAGGAACTGCCGCAAATTTACCCGCAGCCTGGGTGGGTGGAACATGATCCGCAGGAGATTTGGCGGACCCAGTTGTCCACCGCGCGCGATGCCCTGGCGAAGGCGGGCATCCAGGCCAGCCAGGTGCGGGCCATTGGCATTACCAACCAGCGAGAAACCACCGTGGTCTGGAACCGGGCCACGGGCCTGCCCATTCACCATGCCATCGTGTGGCAAGACCGGCGGGCCGAGCCTACCTGTATCGCTTTGCGGGAGCGTGGCTTGGCAGGCACGATCCAGGCCAAAACCGGTCTGCTGGTGGATGCCTATTTTTCAGGGACCAAGCTCAAATGGCTGCTGGATCACGTTCCGGGTGCACGGCAACAGGCCGAAAACGGCGAGCTGGCCTTTGGCACCGTAGACAGCTGGCTGATATGGCGGCTCACCGGTGGCGCAGTCCACGCCACCGACGTCAGCAATGCCTCCCGGACGATGCTGTTCAATGTGCATACCAACCAATGGGATGCAGAGCTGCTTCAGGCGCTGGATATTCCTGCCAACATGATGCCCGTGGTGAAGCCGTCCAGCGCCCTGTACGGCGAAGTCACCCCGGATTTGTTGGGGCATTCCATTCCCATCGGCGGTGTGGCGGGTGACCAGCAAAGCGCCTTGTTTGGCCAGGCCTGCTTCAAAGCGGGCATGGTGAAAAACACCTACGGCACGGGCTGCTTCATGCTGATGCACACCGGTAACCAATTTCAAACCTCGCACAACGGACTGATCACCACCAGCGCCGCGCAAGCCACGGCGCAGACCGAGTTTGCAATGGAGGGCAGTGTGTTCGTCGGTGGGGCGGTGGTGCAATGGCTGCGCGATGGCTTGCATGCGATCCAGGGAAGCGGGGAGGTGCAAGCCCTGGCCCAAAGCGTGCCGGACTCCGGTGGTGTGATCGTGGTGCCCGCCTTTACCGGCTTGGGTGCACCCTACTGGAAACCCGATGCACGCGGCACCATCACAGGCCTCACGCGGGGCAGTACCGTGGCCCATATTGCAAGAGCGGCCTTGGAGAGCATTGCCTACCAAAGTGCGGCTTTGCTGCAAGCCATGAGCCGTGACGCAGTGGAAGCCGGTGGGGCCACCGTGGCTGAACTCCGGGTGGATGGGGGCGCCTGCATCAACGATTTGTTGATGCAATTTCAGGCGGACTTGCTGGGTATTCCGGTGGTACGTCCGGCGGTGACGGAAACCACTGCGCTGGGGGCCGCCTATCTGGCGGGGCTGACCACGGGTGTTTACAAAAGCACGGATGAGTTATCAGATTTGTGGCGGTCTGAGCGGCGCTTTCTGCCAACGCTGGACACCCAACGCGCCAAAGAACTCATGGAGCGTTGGGAGCACGCGGTCCGACAAACTGTGCTCTAAGACATTCGCCAGTTTCATCCGCATAAGCTGGGGCACAGCTGCCCGGCGTTTGCTGCGTCCCAGATGCGCCACAGGCGCCCAATAACTCTTAGGAAAATAACAATGACGATGCGCTATACAGCACTGGCGTTTGCCGCCCTCTGCGCCCTGGGTTTCCAAAACGCCGGGGCAGGGGAGGCGGAGGCACAAAAATGGGTGGAGCACGAATTTCAACCGTCCTCGTCCTATAAAGACCAACAGCTGCGAGAGATGAAGTGGTTCATCGACGCGGCCCGGAAACTGCAGGCCAAAGGCGTCAAGGAGGTATCGGTGGTGTCCGAGACACTGACCACGCACGAATACGAGTCCAAGGTTTTGGCCAAGGCTTTTGAGGAGATCACAGGCATCAAAGTCAAACACGACTTGCTTCAAGAGGGGGCGGTGGTGGAGAAGCTGCAGACTTCCATGCAATCGGGCAAATCCATTTACGACGGCTGGATCACCGACTCCGACCTGATCGGCACCCACTACCGTTACGGCAAGGTCCTGAACCTCACCGACTACATGAGCGGCGCGGGCCAGGAGTGGACCAACCCGGGCCTCGACCTGAAAGACTTCATCGGCACCAGCTTCACCACCGCACCCGACGGCAAGCTGTACCAGTTGCCTGACCAGCAGTTTGCCAACCTGTACTGGTTCCGCGCCGACCTGTTTGCCAAGCCAGAACTGAAGGAAAAGTTCAAAGCCAAATTCGGCTACGACCTGGGTGTGCCCTTGAACTGGAGCGCCTATGAAGACATCGCCGAATTCTTCACCAACGACGTGAAGAACATCGACGGCAAGCCGATTTACGGCCACATGGACTACGGCAAAAAGGATCCTTCACTGGGCTGGCGCTTTACCGATGCATGGCTGTCCATGGCAGGCGCTGCCGACAAGGGATACCCCAATGGACGCCCCGTTGACGAGTGGGGAATCCGGGTGGGCAATGGCGCCAACAAGTGCATCCCCGTGGGGGCGTCGGTGTCCCGCGGAGGCGCAACCAACTCACCACCCGCAGTCTTTGCACTGACCAAGTACATCGACTGGATGAAAAAGTACTCGCCCAAGGAAGCCATCGGCATGACCTTCGGTGAAGCAGGCCCCGTACCCGCACAAGGCCAGATTGCGCAACAAATTTTCTGGTACACCGCATTCACCGCCGACATGATCAAAAAGGGCTTGCCGGTGGTGAATGCGGACGGCACACCCAAATGGCGCATGGCCCCGGCCCCGGTTGGCCCGTACTGGAAAAGTGGCATGCAAAACGGTTACCAGGATGTGGGCTCGTGGACCTTCTTCAAGGACCACGACGCTGACAAAGTGGCAGCAGCCTGGCTGTACGCACAGTTCGTAACCGCGAAAACGGTATCCCTGAAGAAATCCATTGTGGGGCTCACTTTCATCCGCACCAGCGATATACGGCATGACTACTTCACCCGGAATGCAGCGAAATATGGCGGCCTTATCGAGTTCTACCGCAGTCCGGCCCGCGTCGCGTGGACGCCCACGGGCAACAATGTTCCAGACTATCCCAAGCTGTCCCAGCTGTGGTGGAAGAGCATTGCACAAGCGGTGAACGGTGAAAAGACGGCGCAGCAGGCCATGGACAATCTGGCCGAGGATATGGACCAGGTGATGGCGCAACTGGAGCAGCAGGGGATGGCACATTGCGCGCCCAAGCTCAACCCCAAAGCAGATCCCAAAAAGTGGTTGGAAGACTACGTTGCCCCGCGAAAACAACTTGCTAACGAAAAGCCAAAGGGTGAAACGGTGAATTACGAAGAGCTGCTTCAAGCGTGGCGCGAGTGGCGTGTGCGCTGAACGGCATAACAAAACCGACAGGATCTATAACCGTCAACATATGAAGTAGATGCAGGTGTACCCAAAGACAACGCCATGTTGTGCTGGGTCAGTTTTTTGCAAGGCTAGGTTTTGGGCTGCGGGTTTCTACGTATAATCGCGGGCTGTGCATAAGTAGCAGACTCTGTAACCTGGGTGTAATTTGAGATGTCGATAATTGCGCCCGTTGCAGAGAGTGAAGACGAGTCGTCCGATTTTGTGCCTTTAACGGCAGCCCAGGCTCAAGCACTGCGTGAGCAAAATCCTTCAATTTCTCCCTGGCGGGTGGTTGCGGGTCAAGTGCTGGTTGGTGTTTTTGTGGCATTGGCTGCATGGGGTGTAAGTGGTAATCGGACGGTTGCTTTGTCTGCGGCTTGGGGTGCTCTGGCGGTGGTGGTACCAGGTGCGTTGTTTGCGCGAGGATTGGCGCGTCAACGTCAGGCGAAAAATGCAGGAGCTGCACTGCTTGGTTTTTTTGTGTGGGAGTTGGTGAAGATTGTTGTGTCGGTGCTGATGTTGATCGTCGCTCCGAAATTGATCGTACAGCTGAATTGGTTGGCGTTGCTGACCGGCTTTGTTTTGGCAATGAAGGTGCATTGGGTGGCTGTTTGGCCGCGCGCAATGTACGGAAGAGTTGCCAAAAAGAAATGAAACATTGGTGATATATGTCTAACGCTGAAACTGCTGGAGTGCATGCTCCGACTGCTGGAGAGTACATTCAGCACCACTTGCATCATTTGCAAAAGGATTTTTCTTTTGCCAACGTCGAGCAGCATAGCCTGGTGGATTTTGGCCTTTTCAATCTTGACTCCCTTGTGTACTCTGTGGTTTTGGGGTTGTTGGGTTGCTTTTTGCTTTGGAGTGCTGCGCGCCGAGTAACGTCGGGAGTTCCGGGGCGCTTCCAGGCTGCGGTGGAAATACTGCTGGAAATGGTTGATTCCCAGGCTAAGGGTGTAATCAAAAGCGCGAATAGTCGCAAGTTGGTTTCGCCGCTGGCCTTGACGGTGTTTGTCTGGATTTTTCTGATGAATGCCATGGATATGTTGCCGGTGGATGCCTTGCCGGCTGTTTGGCATGGTGTTGGGCCTGGGCTTGGGTTCAATGATTACATGCGCGTTGTTCCAACAGCGGATTTGTCTACGACGCTGGGGCTTTCCTTTAGTGTGCTTTTGATCTGCCTTTTCTATAGCGTCAAAATCAAGGGTTTGGGTGGCTGGACGCATGAGTTGGTTGCGGCGCCCTTTGGTGACAAGGTTTACTTGTATCCTGTTAATTTCTTGATGCAAATGATAGAGTTTGCGGCCAAAACCGTTTCGCACGGCATGCGGTTGTTTGGCAATATGTTTGCAGGTGAGCTGATTTTCATGTTGATCGCCCTGATGGGTGGGACGTGGGCCTGGCAATTTAATCCCGGCGATGGGATGTTTTGGCTAGGTGTTGGGCATGTAATTGCTGGAGTGGCTTGGAGTATTTTCCACATTCTGGTGATTACGCTGCAGGCCTTCATCTTCATGATGTTGACGCTGATCTATGTGGGGCAGGCCCACGATTCACACTAATCGGTTTTTCTTTCTTTTTCTTTTTTTTGTACTTTAGGAGTAATCATGGAAAACATTCTTGGCCTCGTAGCACTGGCTTGCGGTTTGATTGTCGGTTTGGGTGCATTGGGTGCGTCCATCGGTATCGCGTTGATGGGTGGAAAATTTCTGGAATCCTCTGCGCGTCAGCCGGAACTGATGAACGAGCTGCAAACCAAGATGTTCATCTTGGCTGGTCTGATTGATGCTGCGTTTCTAATTGGTGTGGCCATTGCCTTGTTGTTTGCTTTTGCCAAGCCGTTTGCAATCTAATTTTGGATAAGCTCCCACGCTTGAAAGGGAATAAGCTGTGAATATCAACGCAACCCTGTTCCTGCAGGCGGTTGTTTTTGCGATATTGGTATGGTTCACGATGAAGTTCGTGTGGCCCCCAATTGCAAAAGCGCTGGATGAGCGGGCGCAGAAAATAGCCGATGGCCTTGCGGCTGCCGATAAAGCCAAGTCCGAACTTTCCTCCGCTAACAAGCGGGTGGAAGATGAGTTGGCGAAATCGCGTAACGAGGCGGCGGTCCGCATGGCAGATGCTGAGCGGCGTGCGCAGGCCATTGTCGAAGAGGCAAAATCCAAAGCTGTCGACGAAGGCGCAAAAATTGTTGCCGCAGCCAAAGTAGAAGCAGAGCAGCAAACTACCAGAGCGCGTGAAACACTGCGTGAGCAGGTGGCGACGCTGGCAGTGAAGGGTGCTGAGCAGATTCTTCGTAAAGAGGTAAATGCTGGAGTTCACGCTGATCTGCTTGGTCGTTTGAAAACCGAGCTGTAAGAGGACGAAATGGCCGAACTCGCCACTATTGCCCGACCTTACGCCGAAGCTTTGTTTAAAGCGTCTGCGTCGGATTTAACCTCTGCGGCCGCTTGGGTGGATGAGCTGGCAGTGATTGCCAGCAATCCCCAACTTCAGCAATTTGCCGATAGCCCCAAAGTCACTTCCACACAAGTGTTTGATCTCATTGCGGGCGTTGCGAAATCTGCTCTCGGTGACCATGCCAGGAACTTCTTGCGCACTGTCATTGAAAACAGCCGCTTGAGCGCATTGCCAGAGATTGCATCCCAATTTCGGGCATTGAAAAATGCACAGAGCGGGTCGTCCGATGCCGTGGTTTACAGCGCGTTCCCGGTAACCGGCGCCGAGCTGGCTGACGTAGCCGTTGTGCTCGAAAAACGCTTTGGCCGCAAGCTCAATGTGTCTGTCGAATTGCAGCCGGAATTGATTGGCGGCATTCGCGTGGTGGTGGGTGATGAGGTCCTTGACTCTTCTGTCAAAGCCCGTTTGGAACAAATGAAAGTGGCTTTGACCGCCTGAGGCTTGAGCCCAGGTTGTCAGCCCAATTAATGAAAGAAGGAAAGAGCCATGCAACTCAATCCCGCAGAAATTTCTGAATTGATCAAGAGTCGTATTGAAGGCCTGTCCGCCAGCGCCAACATTCGCAATGAGGGCACGGTTGTTTCCGTGACCGACGGTATTTGCCGCATTCATGGCCTTTCGGACGTGATGCAGGGCGAGATGCTGGAATTTCCGGCGGACGTGGATGGTCAACCCAGCTACGGCTTGGCGCTGAATCTTGAGCGTGACTCTGTCGGCGCCGTGATTTTGGGCGCTTACGAACACATTTCTGAAGGTGACACTGTCAAGTGCACCGGACGCATTTTGGAAGTGCCTGTGGGCCCTGAGCTCAAAGGCCGTGTGGTCAACGCATTGGGTCAGCCGATTGACGGCAAAGGCCCCATCAATGCCAAGATGACCGACGTGATTGAGAAGGTTGCGCCTGGCGTGATCGCTCGCGAATCCGTCAGCCAGCCCATGCAGACTGGCCTGAAGTCCATCGACTCCATGGTGCCCGTCGGCCGTGGCCAGCGCGAATTGATCATTGGTGACCGTCAAACTGGCAAAACCGCCGTTGCAATTGACGCGATCATCAACCAAAAGGGTCAGAACATGACCTGCGTGTATGTTGCGATCGGACAGAAGGCCTCTTCTGTCAAGAACGTGGTGCGCGCATTGGAGCAAGCCGGCGCTATGGAGTACACCATCGTGGTGGCTGCTACCGCCTCCGAATCGGCTGCCATGCAGTACGTGTCTGCCTATTCTGGTTGCACCATGGGTGAGTATTTCCGCGACCGCGGTGAAGATGCCCTGATTGTGTATGACGATCTGTCCAAGCAAGCCGTGGCCTATCGCCAAGTGTCCTTGCTGCTGCGTCGTCCTCCAGGCCGTGAAGCCTATCCTGGCGACGTGTTCTATCTCCACAGCCGCCTGTTGGAGCGTGCCGCTCGCGTGAACGCCGACTATGTCGAAGCCTTCACCAAGGGTGCAGTGAAGGGCAAGACCGGTTCTCTGACCGCATTGCCTATCATCGAAACGCAAGCCGGCGACGTGTCTGCATTCGTTCCTACCAACGTGATTTCCATCACCGATGGCCAGATCTTCCTGGAAACCTCATTGTTCAATGCCGGTATCCGTCCCGCGATCAACGCCGGTATTTCGGTGTCCCGCGTGGGTGGTGCTGCTCAGACCAAGCTGGTGAAAAACCTGTCCGGTGGTATTCGTACTGACTTGGCACAGTACCGCGAATTGGCTGCCTTTGCGCAGTTCGCTTCCGATCTGGACGAATCCACCCGCAAACAGTTGGATCGTGGTGCCCGTGTGACCGAGTTGCTCAAGCAAGCGCAATACAGCCCACTGCCTATCAGCTTGATGGCTGCTACGCTGTTTGCTGTGAACAAGGGCTTCATGGACGACATCGACGTCAAGAAGGTTTTGTCATTCGAGCATGGATTGCACGCTTATCTGAAAGACAAACACGCCGCCTTGGTGGCAAAGTTGGAAGCAGACAAGGCAATGGACAAGGATGCCGAGGCTGAATTGACGGCCGCAGCCACTGCGTTCAAAAAGTCATTTGCCTGATCCGCACCTGAAGACACAAGGAGTCATTCATGGCAGCAGGTAAGGAAATTCGCGGCAAGATCAAATCGGTGGAAAACACCAAGAAGATCACCAAAGCCATGGAAATGGTCGCCGCCAGCAAGATGCGTAAGGCGCAGGAGCGCATGCGTGCGGCCCGCCCTTACAGCGAGAAAATCCGCAATATCGCAGCCAACCTCGGTCAGGCCAATCCTGAGTATGTGCACGCTTTCATGAAAACCAATGACGCCAAGTCTGCGGGCGTGATTGTGGTGACCACCGACAAAGGTTTGTGCGGTGGCATGAATACCAACGTATTGCGTGGCGTGACCCACAAGTTGCGCGACTTGCAAGCGGCGGGCGTGTCAACGCAAGCCGTTGCGATTGGTAACAAAGGCTTGGGTTTCTTGAATCGTGTCGGCGCTAAAGTTGTGTCGCATGCGACGCAGTTGGGCGATACGCCGCATTTGGAAAAACTCATCGGCCCTGTCAAGGTGCTGTTGGATGCGTATGCCAAAGGTGAAGTGAACTCGGTGTATCTTTGCTACACCCGGTTTATCAACACCATGAAGCAGGAGCCGGTTGTTCAGCAGTTGTTGCCACTGTCGAGCAGTGCCATGCAAGCCGAAACCCAGGCCAATGAAGCAACAACCGGTGCCAAGCATGGCTGGGACTACATCTATGAGCCGGATGCACAAGCTGTGATTGACGATTTGTTGGTCCGCTACGTGGAGGCTCTGGTGTACCAGGCGGTGGCTGAAAACATGGCGTCCGAGCAATCGGCCCGTATGGTCGCCATGAAGTCGGCGACCGACAACGCTGGCAGTGTGATTGCCGAGCTCAAGCTGGTCTACAACAAAACGCGTCAAGCAGCGATTACGAAAGAACTTTCGGAAATCGTCGCGGGTGCAGCGGCGGTTTAAACGTATTTATTTTTGGAGCAAAAAATGGCTCAAGCCCAAGGCAAGATTGTTCAGTGTATCGGTGCGGTGGTGGACGTGGAGTTCCCACGCGACCAGATGCCAAAGATTTATGACGCGCTCAAGATGGATGGTTCCACATTGACGCTGGAAGTGCAGCAGCAGTTGGGTGACGGCATTGTGCGTACCATTGCGTTGGGTTCTTCCGATGGCTTGCGTCGCGGCATGATCGTGCAAAACACGTCCTTGCCCATCATGGTTCCGGTTGGCAAAGCCACCCTGGGTCGCATCATGGACGTGCTGGGTGCGCCTATCGACGAACGTGGTCCAGTCGCTTCGACCCACACGGCGGCGATTCACCGCAAGGCCCCTACATACGACGAGCTCAGCCCTTCCCAGGAACTGCTGGAAACAGGTATCAAGGTGATTGACCTGGTATGCCCGTTTGCCAAAGGCGGCAAGGTTGGTCTGTTCGGTGGTGCCGGTGTGGGCAAGACCGTGAACATGATGGAGTTGATCAACAACATCGCCAAAGCACACAGCGGCTTGTCCGTGTTTGCCGGTGTGGGTGAGCGTACCCGTGAAGGCAATGACTTCTACCACGAGATGGCTGATTCTGGCGTGGTGAATTTGGAAAAGCTGGAAGACTCCAAAGTGGCCATGGTCTACGGCCAGATGAATGAGCCCCCGGGCAACCGTTTGCGTGTGGCCTTGACCGGTCTGACCATTGCGGAATCTTTCCGTGACGAAGGTAAAGACGTGTTGTTCTTCGTGGACAACATCTACCGCTACACCTTGGCTGGTACCGAAGTGTCCGCACTGTTGGGCCGTATGCCTTCCGCCGTGGGCTACCAGCCTACTTTGGCAGAAGAAATGGGCCGTTTGCAAGAGCGTATTACATCGACCAAAGTCGGCTCCATCACGTCCATCCAGGCCGTGTACGTGCCAGCCGATGACTTGACCGACCCAAGCCCTGCGACGACTTTCGCCCACTTGGACTCTACCGTCGTGTTGAGCCGTGATATTGCTTCCCTGGGTATTTACCCCGCAGTGGACCCACTGGATTCCACCAGCCGCCAGCTGGATCCGTTGGTGGTGGGTGCAGACCACTACGAGACTGCCCGTGCGGTGCAAGGTACCTTGCAGCGTTACAAAGAATTGCGCGACATTATTGCCATTTTGGGCATGGATGAGTTGGCGCCAGAGGACAAGCTTGCGGTGGCCCGTGCACGCAAGATTCAGCGTTTCCTGTCGCAGCCTTTCCATGTGGCAGAAGTGTTTACCGGTTCACCTGGTAAGTACGTCAGCTTGGCTGAAACCATTCGCGGCTTCAAGATGATTGTTGCGGGTGAATGCGACCATCTGCCTGAGCAAGCGTTCTACATGGTTGGCACGATCGACGAAGCGTTCGAAAAAGCCAAGAAGGTCTAATTTGAAACTTTGTGGGACAGTCGGTAGCCTTTCAGCGGCTACCCTGTCTCCAACTGATCAGGAAAATCATGAACACCATCCACGTTGATGTGGTCAGTGCCGAAGAATCCATCTACTCGGGTGAAGCGCGTTTCGTCGCTTTGCCTGGAGAGGCGGGCGAGCTGGGCATTTATCCACGCCACACACCGTTGATCACGCGCATCAAGGCGGGGTCGGTGCGTATTGAAAATGCGGACGGCAGCGAAGAGTTTGTTTTCGTGGCCGGCGGCATTCTGGAAGTGCAGCCCCATTGCGTGACGGTGTTGTCTGACACCGCCATTCGTGGCAAGGATCTGGACGATGAGAAGGCCAATGCCGCCAAGCTGGCCGCTGAAGAGGCACTCAAAAACGCCAAAGGTGAATTGGACATTGCCCGTGCACAATCCGAGTTGGCCGTGATGGCTGCACAGATTGCTGCGCTGCGCAAGTACCGCGCCAAAAAATAAGCGCCCTGTTTGCGCTGAAGACAAAAACCGCCTTCGGGCGGTTTTTGTCTTTCTGCATCTGCTAACGGAGCAAGGGGGTGTCCGGCAATTCATTGGGGTTGTGTGCGCCTTCGGCAAGCGCAAAATGTGCCCGCAGGATCGCAGAGACTTCTTCAATCGCCTGGGTCAAACCGGCTTCAAATTGACCCTCGTGCAATGCGGAACTCAGTCGGCGCACCATGGCGAGCCAAGCTTCGGGTGAAACATGGGGGTTGAGGCCCCGGTCAGCCACCACTTCGATGGAGTGCTCCGCCAGAAGCAGGTAAATCAGGACACCGTTGTTTTGCTCGGTATCCCAAACACGGAGCTCACCGAACTGGTCTATCGCCCTGCGGCGAACCAGTGCATGCGTGCCTTCTGTGGTCAGCAAGTAGCGGTTGGGCAGCCCGGCCTCAATGCAAAGGCGAATTTCCCCGCTGTGGTGGCGCTCACTGCCCGCCACCTGTTGCGCCAACCGGAGTACGGCATCGGGGGCCACCGCGCGAATGGAGTCCTCAGCCCAGCGGTGCTTGAAAAGTCGTTTTATTTGCACCCACATCACCATCTCCCTGAGGCACCGCCACCGCCAAAATCGCCGCCACCGCCGGACCGGAAGCCCCCGCCTCCCGAGGGGCCACCCCATCCACCGCCACCAAGGCCTCCTCCGCCCCAGCCGTTTCTCCCGGACGAAGGCAGTCCGCGTCCGAGTCGAAACAGCAAGGCCAACACCAGCGCGACCAGCGCCGCCAGTGCGCCAACCACCACACTGGAGGTCAGCACCGCCACCACTACACCAGCGGCTCCGCCCGTGAGCACGGCGCCCAGCCGGGTGCCAAACAAGCGCTGCGCGATCGACCCACCGACCGCCACTGCAAAAAACAAAAATACTGCCAAGTCCATCCACTGAAACCCACTGTTCCCCCGGTGGCCGCCGGGGCCAGTCCGTGGTGCGGGCAGCGCCTCACCCTGGATGAGCGCCATGATTTGATTTACACCTTGCTCCAGTCCGCCGGCAAAGTCGCCTTGCCTGAACTGTGGGGTAATCGCCTGATCGATCACCCGTTTGGCCGCCAGATCGGGAATGGCGCCTTCCAGTGTCTTGGCCACTTCTATCCGAAGCTGGCGGTCGTTTTTTGCAACAATCAACAACAAACCGTCCCCAACCTCCTTGCGACCGATCTTCCAGGCATTCGCCACCCGATTGGCGTAGCTGGCAATGTCTTCTGGCTGGGTCGTCGGCAGTATCAGCACCACCACCTGGGTTCCACTGCTGGCCTCAAATGCCTGCAACTTGGTGTCCAAGGCCTGAAGCTGGGCACGGCTCAGCGTGGCAGTGGAATCCATTACATGGGCGCTGAGTGGCGGTACCGGTAAAACATCCTGTGCCCAGACACCGCATGGAATCAAAACGAGCAGGGCCCATGTCCATGTTCTGACCACCGCACCCCGGACCAAAGTCCTGGCGCCAGCACCAAGTCCTGTCAGTGCCCAGGCGGTGGCACCGTAGGCATGCAGGAGCAGAGATTCAATCAAGGCGGACACCGCTTTTGCTTATTTTTTGTTGAAATCCACCGTGGGCGGGGCGCTGATCGCGGCCTCGTTTTGCACGGTGAAGCTGGGCTTGGGCGCGTAGCTGAAGGCCATGGCGGTCAGGTTGCTGGGAAAGCTGCGCGCCAGCACGTTGTACGCTTGCACCGCCTGGATGTAGCGGTTGCGCGCCACCGTGATGCGGTTTTCGGTCCCTTCCAACTGCACCCGCAGGTCGCCAAAAGCCTGGTTCGCCCTCAGGCTGGGGTAGCGCTCACTGACGGCCATCAGTCGGCTCAGTGCGCCGCTCAGTTCGCCTTGCACGGCCTGGAATTTCTGGAATGCCTCCGGGTTGTTCAACGTTTCCGGCGTTACCTGTATGGAGGTGGCCTTGGCGCGGGCCTCGACCACCTTGGTCAGGGTCTCCTGTTCAAAAGCCGCTTCGCCTTTGACCGTGGCCACAATATTGGGAACCAGATCGGCACGCCGCTGGTACTGGTTGAGCACCTCGCTCCACGCCGACTTGGTTTGTTCGTCAAGACGTTGAAAATCGTTATAACCACAGCCTGATAACAGAACCGCAGCCAGCAAAGCCAAGAGCCAATTTTTCACCATGTGAGTACCTCCAAAACCGAACACCAAGCCCCAAGAGACGAAGCATACATGGGCATGGCTTAACGACAATCAAGAGGCGCCACCCGAGTGCCGCCAAACGCTGTGGGTAAACCCGGCAAAATGCAGTTCTTATCCCGATTGTCTACCGATGTCCAAAGCACGCCAACACGCCGCCTTAGGCGGTACCCCTGATGACATTGAAGCGGCCTTTTACGAGGCGCTTCAGTCCGCCGATATCGAAAAACTCATGGCCTGCTGGGCCGAGGAGGATGATATTGTGTGTATCCACCCCGGTGGCCCCCGAGTGGTCGGCGCGGGGGCCATCCGGGCCGCCTTTGATGCCATGTTTGCCCATGGGGGCGCCATCCAGGCGCGTCCAGAAAACATTCGACGGGTGGACTCATTGGCCAGTGCGGTTCACCATGTGCTGGAAAAAGTGGAGGTTTTGACGCCGGAAGGCCCTGCCAAAGCCTATGTGTTGGCCACCAACGTCTACCACAAGACAGCACAAGGCTGGCGCATGGTGGCCCACCACGCCAGCGCCGGAAGCGATGGGGAGGCACTGGAAATCCAGCAAGCCGCCCAGGTTTTGCATTGAATGAAACAGGCCTCTGGCCCCCGTATTACGTGCGTAAGCAGCTATGAAATATATAGCGCCCGTGTGGCTGCCGGGAGGCAACTTGCAAACCATCTGGCCGGCCTTGTGCGCACGCAGGGTATTTGGCCTGCGTCCTGCATACCAGCGCGAACGCTGGACCACCCCGGATGCGGACTTTGTCGATGTCGATTGGCTGGACACCGCACCCCAGGCTGCGCAGACCTTGCTGGTGCTGTTCCATGGCCTGGAGGGCTCCTCGCGAAGCCACTATGCGGAGGCTTTTGCAGACTTTGCACGGGAGCGGGGTATGGCCTACGCCGTTCCCCATTTTCGGGGATGCAGCGGTGAGCTGAACCGGGGTCCCCGTGCCTACCACTCGGGCGACTATGAGGAGATTGGCTGGATACTGCAGCGCATGCGCCAACGCCACACCGGACCGATCATTGCCGTGGGTATTTCCCTGGGCGGCAACGCGCTGCTGCGTTGGGCGCAGGAAATGGGTGCCGTTGCAGCGCAGGCCGTGTCCGCCGTGGCGGCCGTGTGCTCGCCCATTGATCTGGCCGCAGGTGGCCGGGCCATCGGAAGAGGGTTCAACCGCTGGGTCTACACCCGCATGTTTTTGAACACCATGAAACCCAAGGCCATGCAAAAGCTCGCCCAGCATCCGGGCTTGTTCGACGGCAAGGCGCTGATGGCTGCGCGTGACCTTTACGAGTTCGACAATGTTTTCACCGCTCCACTGCATGGTTTCAAAAACACCGAAGACTATTGGGCGCGCGGGTCGGCCAAGCCACACCTCCACCGCATCCGAATCCCCGCGCTGGTGGTCAATGCCCGCAACGACCCCTTTGTGCCCGCTTCGTGCCTGCCAAAGCCAAGTGAAGTGGGGTCGTGTGTCACCCTATGGCAACCCAAGCACGGCGGCCATGTGGGATTTGCGCAAGGGCCATTGCCAGGCCACGTACGCACCATGCCCGACGCGGTGGGTGGATGGCTGGCGCAACATGTTCATTAAAGAGGTGTTTTATGGATGACATCGTGAAGCAGGCCATGGCCAAATGGCCCAACGTACCCGCCTGCTACGGCTGGCTGGGCCTGGACGCCCGCGGCAACTGGTATATGCGGGACGATACGGCACAGGCGGCCGGTGCTTTCACCAGCGGGCATGCAGGGGCCAAGGGCTCTTTGCTCAAGCACGAAAAGCTGATCGACTTCATTCAGCGCAACTATGCGTGTGACGATGCGGGGCAGTGGTATTTTCAAAACGGCCCCCAGCGCGTATATGTCGAGCTGGAAGCCACTCCCTGGGTCTGGCGCTTGGGCGCTGACCTGGCGGTGACGTGCCACAGCGGTGAGCCGGTGCAATACCACCAGGGGTTGATGGACGAAAACGGGTGGCTGTACCTGGAAACCAGCCGGGGCTTTGGGCTGGTGCACACCCAGGATGTCGGGCAGGCCGCAGAAGCGGTGGACGCCGGGGTATGGACCGTGCAGGACGTGCGCCTAAACGATCTGGAGGCCTGTTATGGCTACGTAAAGAGCCCGCAGCGCCTCCGCATGAAATAGTTTTGCTACTAAAACAATAGCTGTCTACGCTTGTCCTGTGCGGGCTGGAGGCTGAAACTATAGAGAAACTCCCATGCAAAACGCAAAAAGGGCTGGCAGATATCGCCAGCCCTTTTTTGATGGGAAAGCGCCGCGTTACTTGGCGGTTTCGGCCTCTGCGGGCTTTATGGGCTCTTCAAACTTGGCGCCGCCGGCGTTGGCCATGTAGACCACGCCGCGCGCTATCTCGAAGTCAGAGAAGTCACCACCACCTTGCGGGCCCATGGCATTTTTGCCCTTCAGTGCGGAGTTCAACAGGGTATCCAATCCGCTCTTGATGCGCGGGCCCCATACCGCAGTGTCCCCAAATTTGGGTGAGCCTGCAGCACCGGTGGCGTGGCAGGCAGAGCACTGTGCTTGATAAACCTGTTCGCCGGTTCTGGCCTCGCGATTGGCATCGCGGATTTCGATCGTGCCGATTTTCTGGATGCGCTCTGCCGTGGCTTTTTCTACATTGACTGCGCCTGCCGCGGGCTTGTTGTCAGCGGTGACGTAGTACACCAGCCCAATAATTACAAAAATCGGAATGATGAAGGAGAAAAAAACTGCCGCCAGCAATTGCTTGGGACTTTTGATCGGACCGGAATGGGCCCCATCTTGCTGAGTTGCTTGGCTGGTATTGCTCATGGTGTCCTCGAAAAATCAGGGGCTGCTAAAACAGCGTCGGATTATAGCGGCCACCCTCCTGAAAACACCTACAATGCAGCCTGTTCAGCGTTGCGGCTGTAGCTCAGTGGATAGAGTATTGGCCTCCGAAGCCAAGGGTCGTGGGTTCGATCCCCGCCAGCCGCACCACTTTTTGAAACCCAAGCCCCGTGCGGCTCTCCAGCCGGTTCGGGTTTGGCTATCATCCACTCCACTCATCCAGTTGAGCATTACCTCAAGCAACTGAAGCTGCCTGACTTTCATTGGTGCCCATTGACTGCTAAAAGAGATGATGGAGGGTGTCGCTGGGGCGGGAGGCAGTCTGTGTGCTGATCAGAGCTTCAACAACCGTTTCATCAAAAGTGTCGGGTAGTCTTGCCGATGACCCGCCATGGCATACACGTAAACGTCACCATGGATACGCCGATAGACCAGCTTGTGGTGTGACGTAAAGACGTTTTGGTACTCAAAGATGCCAACGGAGGCAAGCTCCTGGACCGGCTCTCCAGTCAAAAGTCCTGTGTCAACCAGCGCCAGCTTTTCGAAGATTTCGTTTTCGGCATTAAGCCAGTCAGTCTCGCTCCACTTGTTGAGCATGTACTCCTGAAGCGAGAGCAAGTCTTCCTGCGCATCGGGAAGGATGACGATGGCCATTACTTGCGGCGTTGGCGGGCTGCAGCCAATTGCGCGCGTGACTCTGCAACAGAAATACCTTTGCCCTGCATGCGATCTTTCTCGCCCAGGGCCATGACTTTCAAGGCCGCAATGAGCGCTTCCTTTTCCTGAAACTGCTTGACACTTTCAATCACCATGCTGGCTTCGCCATTTTGGGTGATGAAAAACGGATTTCCATTCATCGCCAGGTCCTCGGAAATCTGGGCGGCGTGGCTTTTCAGGTAGGAGATGGACTTGATGTTGGCGACAGATGGCATACCGATCCTTGGGCTTTGCGGTGCGCCGAATTTAGTGCCGAATTCAGTCGGAGTCAATCGTTGGTACATTGCTGATACCGGGCCACCAACTTTCCAGCAAAATGGCGACACAATGTCATCCACTCCACCCCCACTTTTTGAACCGCTGGAATGTGTGAAAGTGAGTATTGGTGCGGGTTTTCGGGCGATTTACCCAGAAATGGGTTCGATCCCCGCCAGCGCATAGGCCCCGCCGCAAGGCGCTGCGGCGTAGCGACCCAATAGACAGAAACGGTGATTCCCATGTCGGACGAATTTCAGATCGAAATTCCCCAGTCGTTCATGGCCCTGTACACCGATGCAGGGCGCTCCAAACCCAACGCGCCCCGAGAGGTCGTGGCATCGCGGTACGCGTTGTGTGAGGATCTTGCCAATTTGTTGACCCAAACTGCTGCCGATACGCAATTCAAATTGGGAATCGACGAATCCGATGTACTGGCACGATGCCACCAGGGCCTGCTGGGGGACGCTGCCGTGGTGACGGAGAACGAAGCCCGGTGGGTGATTTGCCGCCTGGCGGAACTGCTGCAGTGGAAGCAGCCTGTCTGGCACTGATTCAGGACGCCTGCGGACCCGCCTTCAGTGACAAGGCCAGCTCATAGAGTGCGTTGCGCGGCTCACCGGTAATGTCCGCAGCCAGTTTGACGGCGGTTTTCAGGGGCAGTTGCTCCAGCAAAAGTTTCAAAACACGGCTGTCCTGGCCCGTGGGCGCCGCCGCAGGCGCGGGGTGCACGACCAGCGCAAATTCACCGCGAAGGCGGTTGGCATCGGCCGCCAGCCACGCCGGCAAGCCTTCCGCCGTGACTGTTGCAATCTCTTCAAACTGTTTGGTGAGTTCGCGGCCCACGGTAATCGGGCGTGACCCCAAGGGTGTCAGAGCTTGCGCCACCGCCTCCATGCGGTGAGGGGCCTCCAACAGCACCACGGCCCGGTCTTGGGTGGCCAAGGCCTGCACGGCGGCAGCCCGTTCCCCCGCCTTGCTGGGCAAAAAACCGACAAAAACAAAGCCGCCCGGATGGTGGCCGTCTTCGGCCACCCCTGCGGCTGACATCACGGTGGTGACGCTGCTGGCTCCGGGCAGCGGAACCGCGCGCAGCCCCTGGGCCTGTACGGCGGCCACCAGCCGGGCGCCAGGGTCGCTTACACCGGGTGTGCCAGCGTCGCTGACATAGGCCACACGCTGGCCCTGGCGCAAATGGTCCACCACCGTCTGGGCCGCCTGGGCTTCGTTGTGCTGGTGCACGGCGATCAATTGCCCGGTTGTTTTGTCGATGCCGTAGGCGCGCAGCAAGGACTGGGTATGGCGGGTGTCTTCGCAGGCAATGGCGTCGACCAAACCCAGCACATGCAAGGCCCGCAGCGTGATGTCGGCCAGGTTGCCGATGGGGGTGGCCACCACGTACAAGGTGGCGGGCGGATAATGCTGTTCAGCGGCCGCATCGTGCGCCGCACGCAGGGCCGAGGTGTAACTCGATGTCAATGGTGTTTCCTCAAAACAAGACGATAAGCCGGGCCCGCACCACCAAGCAAATGGGGGATGCGGCCGAAGACGCTGCGCTGCAGCACTTGCAGAAAGCCGGGTTGCGCCTATTGGAGCGCAATTATCGGACGCCGGGGCGCGGGGGTGGAGAAATCGATCTGGTCATGCAAACCCCTGACGGAACTACGGTGTTTGTGGAGGTCCGGCAGCGCACCAATACACACCATGGCGGTGCCGCCGCCAGTGTGGGCGGCGCCAAGCAGCGACGCATCGTGTTTGCGGCGCGCCACTACCTGATGCGCTTGCGCGAACCGCCGCCTTGCCGTTTTGACGTGGTGCTGCTGGAGCCGGGCGGTATTGAATGGCTGCAGGCGGCATTTGATGCGTACTGAACGGCGCAGGCACCCCCGTGTGGGCGGCACGCCACCGGAAACTTCGGGCAAGGGTATCATTGCCCCCATGCTGGAACAACGAATTCAACAACACTTTATTGACAGCGCAGACCTGAAGTACCAGGCCGCGCAAACCTTGAGCAAGCCCATTGCTGCCGCGGTACAGGCCATGCTGGCCTGTGTGACCAGCGGCGGCAAGGTGCTGGCCTGTGGCAACGGCGGATCTGCTGCGGATGCCCAGCATTTTGCGGCGGAGTTCGTGGGCCGTTTCGAGCGGGAGCGCCCCGAGTTGGGCGCCATTGCGCTGACCACCGACAGCTCCATCATCACGGCCATTGCCAACGACTACGACTACAACGTCATTTTTTCCCGCCAGGTGCGCGCTCTGGGCTCACCCGGCGACGTGCTGCTGGCCATTTCCACCAGTGGCAATTCCGCCAATGTGTTGGCCGCCATCGAAGCCGCACACGCCCGGGAAATGGTGGTGGTGGGCCTGACCGGACGCGGCGGCGGCAAAATGGCGCAGGTCTTGCGCGACACCGATGTGCACATTTGTGTGCCGCATGAGCGCACGGCACGTGTGCAAGAGGTGCATATTTTGGCCTTGCATTGCATTTGTGATGCGGTCGATGCCCAGCTGTTGGGCGATCAGGAAACCAACTTATGAGCAATTCACTTCGCCGCGCCACGCTGGGGCTGGTGTTGGCCGGCAGCGTCTTCGGTCTGAGCGCCTGTTTGCCCTTGGTGATGGGCGGTGCGGTCATGGGCGGCCTGGTGGCCACCGACCGCCGTACTTCGGGCACCGTGCTGGAGGACGAAGGCATCGAGCTCAAAGCCGGCAACCGCGTTCGTGAGAACCTGGGGGAGCGGGCGCATGTCAACGTGACCAGCTACAACCGCCAGGTATTGCTTACCGGCGAAGTGCCGACCGCGCAGGACAAACAGCTGGTTGAACAGGTTGTGTCGCGCGTGGAAAATGTGCACAACATCGTGAATGAGCTGGCCGTCCTGGGCAACTCCACCCTGACACAGCGCTCGTCCGACACCCTGGTCACCGGCCGGGTGAAGGCGGCGCTGATTGACGCCAAGGACCTGTTTGCCAACGCGTTCAAAATCAGCACCGAGCGGGGCACCACCTACATGATGGGGCGCGTCACCGAGCGCGAAGCAAAACGGGCCACCGAGATCATCCGCAACACCTCGGGTGTGCAGCGCGTGGTGCGGGTGCTGGAAATCATCAGCGAAGACGAGCTGGCGCGCATGCTGCCACAGCCTGCACCCAAGACGGAGCCTGCGCCGCTTGTGAAAAACTGAAGCGCATCCACGCAAAAAGAAACGGCCCGTAAGGGCCGTTTTGCTTGGAGGGGGAAGAAAATTTGGGGCTTATTCCGTTTCCCAATCATTTCTGTCTAGGCGCCTGGCCGCAGGCAGTGCGAACGCACGACCAGGCGAGACAACAGCGACAGGGATGATGTAGAAATGGAATCACTTCAGCCGCTTGATCAGGCTGGAGGTATCCCAGCGGCGGCCGCCCATGTGCTGCACATCGCCATAAAACTGATCCACCAAGGCCGTCACCGGCAGGCGCGCACCATTGCGCTTGGCTTCCTCCAGCACCAGGCCCAGGTCCTTGCGCATCCAGTCTACGGCAAAACCAAAGTCAAACTGGTCGGCCACCATGGTCTTGCCCCGGTTGTCGAGCTGCCAGCTCTGGGCCGCCCCTTTGCCGATGACGTCCAGCACCTGATGCATGTCCAGCCCGGCTTTCTGGCCAAAGGCAATGGCCTCGCTCAGGCCCTGCACCAGGCCCGCAATACAAATCTGGTTGACCATTTTTGCCAACTGACCCGCACCACTGTCGCCCAGCAGGGTGAACGCCTTCGAAAAGGCCATGCCTACCGGGCGGGCCCGCGCAAACGCCGCCGGGTCGCCGCCACACATCACGGTCAACATGCCGTTTTGGGCACCCGCCTGCCCGCCAGAGACGGGGGCATCCACGAAGTGCAGGCCGAGATTGCGCGCCGCCCCACTGAGCTCGCGGGCCACATTGGCGGAAGCCGTGGTGTGGTCCACCAACACGGCCCCCTCCTGCATGCCGGCAAACGCGCCATCGGCCCCCAGGGTGACGCTACGCAGATCATCGTCATTGCCGACGCAGCAAAAAACGAGGTCCGCGTTCTGGGCGGCCAGGCGCGGCGTGGAGGCCTGGGTGTTCAAACCTTTTGGGCCGCTGGCCCCCGCAAACTCAGCGCACCACGCTATCGATTTGCTAGCGGTTCGGTTGTACACGGTGACCTGGTGCCCGGCGGCCGCCAGATGGCCCGCCATGGGATAGCCCATGACGCCCAGGCCTAGAAAGGCGACGCGGGTCGGAGGGCAGGTTTCGTAGGTTTTTGGATGGGTGCTGGGCATGGGGTCTTTCCAATCAGTTGGGGTCAGCGCACATCGCTGCGCGAGTGATCTGACGCCAATGTCTCACATAATGGCAAAATTTTCGGTCCCGGCGCTCAGGTCATTGGACTTGCCGCGCTGGCTGTTGAGTTTGATCTGCAGGCGCAAATCGTTCACCGAATCGGCGTTGCGCAGCGCATCTTCGTAGGTGATGGCCTGGGCTTCGTACAGGTCGAACAGCGCTTGGTCAAAGCTTTGCATGCCGAGGTTGCGGCTCTTCTTCATGATCTCCTTGATTTCGGTGACTTCGCCTTTGAAAATCATGTCGGAAATCAGGGGGGAGTTGATCATGATTTCCACCGCCGCCACCCGGCCCTTGCCGTCTTGCTTGGGAATCAGGCGCTGCGACACCAGGGACTTGAGGTTGAGCGACAGGTCCATCAACAACTGGCTGCGGCGTTCTTCGGGGAAGAAGTTGATGATGCGGTCCAGCGCCTGGTTGGCGCTGTTGGCGTGCAGGGTGGCCAGGCACAGGTGGCCGGTCTCGGCAAAGGCCACGGCGTGTTCCATGGTTTCCCGGTCGCGGATTTCCCCCATCAGGATCACATCGGGCGCCTGGCGCAGCGTGTTTTTCAGGGCGGCTTCCCAGCTGTCGGTGTCCAGCCCCACTTCGCGCTGGGTCACCACGCAGTTTTTGTGCGCGTGCACGAATTCGACCGGGTCTTCCACCGTGATGATGTGGCCATAGGAATTTTCGTTGCGCCAGTCCACCATCGCCGCCAGCGTGGTGGACTTGCCCGAGCCCGTGGCACCGACCATGATGCACAGGCCGCGCTTGGACTGGACGATTTCTTTGAGTACCTGGGGCACACCCAAGCCATCAATCGTGGGCAATACCGCCGGAATCACCCGCAGCACCATGCCCACCTTGCCCTGCTGGATAAAGGAGTTCACCCGAAAGCGGCCGATGCCGGGCGGGGAAATGGCGAAGTTGCCCTCCTTGGTGCGCTCAAACTCGGCCACCTGTTTGTCGTTCATGATGGAGCGTGCCAGGGCCAGCGTGTGCGCCGCGTTCAGCGGTTGGGGCGATACCTTGGTCACCTTGCCATCGACCTTGATGGCGGGTGGGAAGTCGGCGGTGATGAACAGGTCGCTGCCATTGCGGCTGACCATCAGCCTGAGCAGGTCGTTGATAAATTTTGTAGCCTGATCGCGTTCCATAAGAACACCTCCTTTGTACTAAATGTAGGCTTGCCAGCCCACCAAAACCCAGGAATACCGTGGAACCGGCTTCGCCGGGCCGCTGGTATTGCCCCCTGCAAGGGGGAAAGCGCAGCGACACGCAGTGCGCGAAGCCGGGGGGTGAGCCATAGTCACCCGGGGAAATTTTCAGGAATCTTCGCTTTGGAGCGCGCTTCGGACGGGCTGATGATGTTGCGTTTGACCAAGTCGTTGAGGTTCTGGTCCAGCGTTTGCATACCGACCGCATTGCCGGTCTGGATGCTGGAGTACATCTGCGCCACCTTGGCCTCGCGGATCAGGTTGCGGATGGCGCTGGTGCCCAGCATGATCTCGTGCGCCGCCACGCGGCCCTGGCCGTCCTTGGTCTTGCACAGGGTCTGCGAAATGACGGCCTGCAGCGACTCGGACAGCATGGCGCGCACCATTTCTTTCTCGTCGGCCGGGAATACGTCAATGATCCGGTCGATGGTCTTGGCAGCGCTGGACGTGTGCAGGGTGCCAAACACCAGGTGGCCGGTTTCCGCGGCGGTCATGGCCAGGCGGATGGTTTCCAGGTCGCGCATTTCCCCCACCAAAATACAGTCCGGGTCTTCGCGCAGGGCCGAGCGCAGGGCAGCGGCAAAGCTCAATGTGTGCGGCCCGACCTCGCGCTGGTTGACCAGGCACTTTTTGGACTCGTGCACAAACTCGATCGGGTCTTCCACGGTCAGGATGTGGCCGAACTCGGTTTCGTTCAGGTAATTGACCATGGCCGCCAGCGTGGTGGACTTGCCTGAGCCGGTGGGTCCGGTCACCAGCACCATGCCGCGCGGCTTCAAGGCCAGGTCGCCAAAAATCTTGGGGGCATTGAGCTGCTCCAGCGACAGGATCTTGCTGGGAATGGTCCGAAACACCGCACCGGCGCCCCGGTTGTGGTTGAAGGCGTTGACCCGAAAACGCGCCAGGCCGTCGATCTCAAACGAAAAGTCGATTTCCAGGAATTCTTCAAAGTGCTTGCGCTGGCCGTCGTTCATGATGTCGTACACCATGGCGTGGACCTGTTTGTGGTCCAGCGCTTCCACATTGATGCGCCGCACATCGCCGTGGACCCGGATCATGGGTGGCAGGCCTGCCGACAGGTGCAAATCCGAGGCCTTGTTTTTGACACTGAAGGCCAGTAGTTGGGTGATGTCCATGGAGTCCTCGTTGGGTGGGCCGCAGTTTGTTACGCTTGGGAGATTATGACCATGATTGCCCAGAACCTCCACCACGTCCAGGCCCGTATTGCAGACGCGTGTGGGAAAGCCCGGCGCCCCAGCGATGCGGTGACTTTGCTGGCCGTTTCCAAGACCTTTGGCCCCGAGGCGGTGCAAGAGGCCTATGCGGCCGGGCAAACCCGGTTTGGCGAAAACTACATCCAGGAAGCGGTGCAAAAAATCACCGCACTGCGCCATTTGCCCCTGCAGTGGCACTGCATAGGCCCGATCCAGAGCAACAAGACCCGCGTGGTAGCCGAGCACTTCGACTGGGTGCACACGGTGGACCGCCTGAAAATTGCCCAGCGCCTGAGCGAGCAGCGCCCGCCCCATTTGCCGGCGCTGCAGGTGTGCATCCAGGTGAATGTGGACGGTGGCGCCACCAAGTCCGGTGTGGCGCCACAGGACGCGCTGGTGCTGGCGCAGCAGGTCGCGGCCTTGCCGGGGCTGCGCCTGCGGGGTGTCATGAGTATCCCTGAGCCTGCTACGGATTTCATAGCTGCTTGCGCAGTGTTTGCAATGGCTAGAGGCCTATTTGATGCCTTAAATGCCCATGGGTTGGGGCTGGATACGCTGTCCATGGGCATGAGTGCCGACCTGGAGGCCGCAGTCCACGAGGGCAGCACGATGGTGCGGGTGGGGAGTGCTATTTTTGGCGGGCGCGGCTAGGGTCAGGAATGCAAGGGGGGCTGGTAGGCCTTGTTCAACGTCCGGGCCACCTGGTCCAGCCGTTTGTCGTGCGTCCAGAGCCGTGTGTTATCACCCAGCAGCACCGAGGCGATCAGGCTGATGTCCACCAGGCCGCAGCCGCGGCCATACAGTTGCTGGCCCTCGACCATGGCCAACAGTTCTGACTGTGTCGCGACCGGCGTACTTTCAAGCTCGGCGAGCATGCCGATGATGGCGCGGCGACTGGGCGGGGTGCCGCAGGCCACTTCCATCACCACATTCGGGTGGCACACCACCAAGCCGTCTTCCAGCAGTGCCACGAGGTGTTCATTTCTTTGCTTGAAGTGGCCCACCCAGACCGATGAGTCAACCAGCACGTTCATGGCGTTGTGGGCTCTTCGCGCCGACGGGGGGGGAGTTCCATTTCAGGCGCCAGACCACCCAAATCAGCCAGGCGGCGGGCCGTTTGCCGTTGGATAAAAGCCTTCACGCATTCCCGGATCAGTTCGGATTTGTCTGTTCCGGGCGGTGCCAGCGCAACGGCCTTGGCAAAAAGTTGGTCATCGATCGTGAGTGTGGTTCGCATGGTGGCATCCTGCATCAATAGATGCATCATTTTGCATCAAAACGCGCAATTTAACGCAGCGGCAAATGCGTGGTGTTTTTCACCTCTTCCATCACCGCGTAGGTGCGGGTCTCGCGCACGCCGGGCAACTGCCACAACACGGTGCCCGCAAATTCGCGGTAGGCCGCCATGTCGGCCATGCGGGTTTTGAGCAAATAGTCAAAACCGCCGGCCACCATGTGGCACTCCATGATTTCCGAGCGCACCTGCACCGCTGCCTTGAAAGCATCAAACACATTGGGCGTGGTTTTGTCCAGCAGCACCTCCACAAACACCATCATGCCGGCACCCAGTTTGAGCGGGTCCAGGCGCGCTTCGTAGCCCAGGATGTAACCGTCTTTGGTGAGCCGCTGCACCCGCGCCAGCACGGCGGTGGGGGACAGTGTGACGGTTTCGGCCAGCTTGAGGTTGGAAATGCGGCCATCTTCCTGCAAGCAACGCAGAATTTTGAGGTCGATGCGGTCCAGGTCGGCAAAGGCGTCGCTCATGACAGGCGGTAGGTTTCGAGGTGAATACTGGTTTCGGTGCTGCTGATGCCGCGCACCAGGCGGATGCGCTCCAGCACCTTGGAGAGTTCGGACAGATTGGCCGCGCGCAACTCGGCCAGCAAATCCCAGCGGCCATTGGTGTCGTGCAGGCAGGCCACACCGGGCTCGCCCAGCAGGCTGTTGATGACGGCCCGGGTTTCATTGCCCTCCACCGCCACACTCATCCAGGCGCTGATTTCCGTGGGCTGGGCATCCGGGCGCAGGCGCACGGTGTAGCCCACGATGATGCCCGCGTCTTCCAGCTTGGTGATGCGGTTGCTGACCGTGCCGCGCGACACGCCCAGCTTGGCGGCCAGGGTGGCCACGCTGGTGCGGGCGTCTTTGCGCAAAAGCGAGAGCAATTGTTGGTCTGTCAGGTCCATATTTCCATTATGGCAATTCTGGTTGTCTAAATGGCAGATTTTTGTCAAAAAGATAGCAAAACTGGCGATTTACATTGACATATCTATTTGGGAGACTACTCTAAATTATCGGAGTCCACACCATGAACCGCACCTCACCTGTCCAAACCCAGTTCCTCAGCGTCCAAGACGTGGCCACCATCGTCACCCAGGTCGGCACCGCCGACACATTGCGCCGCATGGCGGATTACATCCAGGCGGACTACATGCGCTGGCCAGATTTTGACAAGTGCGCCCGTGTGGCCGCCCACTCGCCCGAAGGTGTGATTGAGCTGATGCCGATTGCCGATGCCAAAACCTACACTTTCAAATACGTCAACGGCCACCCCAAGAACACCCTGGCGGGTTTGTCCACCGTCATGGCCTTTGGCGTGCTGGCCGATGTGGACACCGGCCGCCCCGAATTGCTCAGCGAGTTAACGCTGACCACCGCCTTGCGCACCGCAGCCATGTCCGCCGTGGCGGCCCGCACCCTGGCCCGGCCCAACAGCAAAAGCATGGCCTTGATCGGCAATGGCGCGCAAAGCGAATTCCAGGCGCTGGCCTTCCACCACCTGCTGGGCATTGAAGACATTCGCCTGTTTGACACCGACCCTGTGGCCACCCAAAAGCTGGTGGACAACCTCCAGCACACGGCGATACGCCTGACGGTGTGCACCAGCATCGCCCAAGCCGTGCGGGGTGCCGATATCGTCACCACCGTCACCGCCGACAAGACCAACGCCACCATCCTGACGCCCGACCTGCTGGAGCCCGGCATGCACATCAACGGTGTGGGCGGCGACTGCCCCGGCAAGACCGAGCTGCACCCCGATGTGCTGCGCGGCTCTGCCGTGTTTGTGCAGTACGAGCCGCAAACCCGCATCGAAGGCGATTTGCAGCACCTGCCCGCCGACTTTGCCGTCACCGAGCTGTGGCAAGTGTTGGTGGGCCAGGCGGCAGGCCGCACGTCGGAGGCACAGGTTACGCTGTTTGATTCGGTTGGTTTCGCCCTGGAAGACTACTCCGCTCTACGCTACCTGCGCGATGTCGCCACCGAGTTGGGGCTGGGCCAGCGGGTGTCCCTCATCCCCGATCTGGCGGACCCCAAGGACCTGTTCAGCCTGATCCGCCCCTCGGCGCAAAAACTGGCCTTGGCAGCATGAGCCCGGCACCTTTTTCCAGCCGTGCGCCCGGCGGCGTGAGCCTCATTGGCGTTCCTACCGACATTGGCGCGGGCTCCTTGGGTGCGCGCATGGGGCCCGAAGCCCTGCGGGTGGCCGGCATAGCACAGGCCATACGCCAGTTTGGCCTGGACGTGAAAGACTGTGGCAACCTGCACGGCCCGGCCAACCCCTGGCAGGCCGCGGTCAACGGCTTTCGGCATCTGCCCGAAGCCGTGCAATGGAACCAGTTGCTGCACGACGCCATGTACGCCGAATTGAACGCCGGGCGCTTGCCCATCATGCTGGGCGGCGACCACTGCCTGGGGATAGGCTCCATCAGCGCCGTGGCGCGCCACTGCCGCGATGCGGGCAAGAAGTTGCGCGTGCTGTGGTTTGACGCGCATGCCGACTTCAACACCGCCACGCTCACGCCCAGCGGCAACATCCACGGCATGCCGGTGGCCTGCCTGTGTGGCCAGGGGCCGCAGGAGTTGATCGAAATCGGCGGCCATATTCCCGCACTCAAGCCCAAGCAGATCCGCCAGATTGGCATCCGCAGTGTGGACGAGGGTGAAAAACGCCTGGTGCACGACATGGGCATCGAGGTGTTTGACATGCGCTACATCGACGAGATGGGCATGCGCCACACCATGGAGCTGGCCCTGGCGCTGGTCGATGCCAACACCCATTTGCATGTGAGCCTGGACGTGGACTTTCTGGACCCCACCATCGCCCCCGGCGTGGGCACCACCGTGCGCGGCGGCCCCAACTACCGCGAAGCGCAGCTGTGCATGGAAATGATTGCCGACACCGGCCGCCTGGCCTCGCTGGATGTGGTGGAACTCAACCCCGCGCTGGATGTGCGCAACCAGACCGCCGAGCTGGCCGTTGATTTGATCGAGAGCCTGTTTGGCAAAAGCACGCTGATGCGCAAATCCACCGGATCGCTGTGACCCCTTTCCCCTTGGTTCTCCCTGTGTTCTCCCCGTGTCATCAACCCGCCGGGCACTGCCCCGGTATTTCAAAGGATTTATCCATGAAGAAACTCCTGCTGGCCATCGCCCTGGGATCGGTCTGTGCCGTGTCGTTTGCACAAGGCAAAGACCTCAAGGTGGCGATCGACCCCACCTACGAGCCCTTCACCTTCAAAACCGCCGACGGCAAGCCCACCGGCTTTGACGTGGACATCGCCAGCGCCCTGTGCGAACAAATCAAACGCAAATGCGTATTTGTCGAACAGGTCTGGGACAGCATGATTCCGGGCCTGCAGGCCAAGAAATACGACGTCATCATCAGCTCCATGTCGATCACCGAAGACCGCCTCAAAGCGATCGACTTCACCGACAAGTACTACAACACCCCCAGCCGCGTGGTGCTCAAAAAGGGCGTGAACTTCACCGGGTCGGCCTCCATCAAGGGCAAGAAGCTCGGCGTATTGAAGGGCTCCACCCAGGAAAAATACGCCATGGGTGAACTCAAGACCGTGGGCGTGGAAGTCGTGCCCTACGAAGCCCAGGACCAGGTCTACCTGGACATCAAGGCCGGCCGTCTGGACGGCACCGTGGCCGACTTTGTGGAAGTCACCGGTGGCTTTTTGAGCAAGCCCGATGGCAAGGACTACACCCTGGTGGGGCCTGAGCTGTACATCGAGAAATACTTCGGCGTGGGCATCGGCATTGGCATGCGCAAGAACGAAGCGGCCCTGAAAGGCGAGCTCAACACCGCCATCAAGACCATCCGTGGCAACGGCGTGTACAAGAAGGTCAACGACAAGTACTTCAAGTTCGACGTCTACGGCAAATAATCCAGGACAGACCAGACCATGAACGCTTACTACACCGCCATCCTGCAAGGCTCGGTACTGACAGTGGGCGTGTCCTTGTGCGCGCTCCTGGTCTCCATCGTTTTGGGCCTGCTGGGGGCCGCCGCCAAACTCTCGGGGCGCACGCCCCTGGTGGTCCTGGCCACCGCCTACACCACCATCATCCGCGGCATCCCCGAGCTGGTGCTCATGCTCCTGATCTTCTACGGCGGCACCATCGGCCTGAACAACCTGCTCGAATGGCTGGGCAGCGAGGCCACGGTGGACATCAACCCCTTCTTTGCCGGGGTGCTCA
>Ga0156180_1062_pt1 | contig 60525 bp, 57 predicted proteins | sample RifCSPlowO2_12_FD_107833 | JGI IMG/M metagenome (GOLD analysis project Ga0156180, IMG submission 107833) | Burkholderiales bacterium RIFCSPLOWO2_12_FULL_61_40
CGCTGGACCTGATCGTGGCCGAGGCCATGATTCTGGCCAACAGCACCTGGGGCAACTGGATGGCCGAGCTGGGCGTGCCCGGCATTTACCGCAGCCAGGCCAGCCTGGCGCCGGGCGTGAAGGTGCGCATGGGCACCAAGGCGGCACCGCACGCGGGCATTGGCGTCAAAAGCTATGCCTGGAGCACCTCGCCGTTGCGCCGCTACACCGATCTGGTGAACCAGTGGCAAATCATTGCCTGCGCGCGCCACGGCAAGACCGCCGCGCTGGCGGCTCCGTTCAAGCCCAAGGATGCCGAGCTGTTCTCCATCATCTCCAGCTTTGATGCGGCCTACAGCGCCTACAACGGCTACCAGGGCGCCATGGAGCGCTTCTGGACCTTGCAGTATGTACAGCAAAATGGCATCACCGAACTGGTGGCCAGCGTGTTCAAAGACAACATGGTGCGCGCCGATGACATCCCTCTGGTGCTGCCGGTGCTGGGTGCGCAGGGCCTGCCGCGTGGTGCGCGGGTGCGCGTCAAGCTGGGCGAGATGGACCTGATCACGCTGGACATCCATGGCACCGTGCTGGAGCGTCTGGATACGCCGCAGGCCGACGCCGGTGCGCAGGCCCTGGACGCCGATGCAGGGGGCGACGATGACGAGGAAGTGGCCGGCCCCATTGCGATTGCGGTGGACGTGAACGAAAACCCGGAACCCTCCAGCGATAATCCTGCCCCGTGAACCTGCGCGCTGTCAGCACCCTCCATCTCGCCCTGGGCGTGTCCATTGCGGTCCACGCGGTGCTGCTGACCGTGCGCTTTGTCGACCCCGAGTCTTTCAACCGGGTGTTTGAAGACACGCCGCTGGAGGTGATTCTGGTCAACAGCCGCACCCAGGAGAAGGCCGACAAGGCCATGGCCATTGCGCAGGCCTCGCTGGCCGGTGGTGGAGATGCTGACAAGGGCCGCGCCACCAGCCCGCTCCCGCCTTCGGCGCTGACCGATGTGGGTGACACGCTGGAGGAAGAAACCGCACGCAAGCTGCAAACCATGCAAGAGCAGCAGACCTTGTTGCTGTCGCAAATCAAAAACCAGCTGGCCGCCCTGCCCCCGCGCGACCCCCGCAAAGCCGCCAACAAGGCAGAAGACGCCGAGCGCGAGGAAAAACGCCGCCAGCTGATCAGGCTGCTGGCCGAGATCGAGCGGCGCATCAACAAGGAAAACTCCCGCCCCAAGAAGCGCTACATCAGCCCCGCGACGCGCGAAGAGGTTTACGCCGTGTACTACGACGGCCTGCGCCATGCCATTGAGGACCGGGGTACCGACAACTTCCCCCAGTCGGGCGGCAAAAAACTGTATGGCGAACTCACCATGATCGTGACCGTGAACTTCGATGGCCGGGTGGTCAGCACGGAAGTGGTGGAAAGTTCGGGCAACCCCACCCTGGACAGGAGGGCCGCCACCATTGCCCGCACGGCTGGGCCCTTTGGCCATTTCAGCAAGGCCATGCGCCGCCAGGCGGACCAGATTGTGGTGGTGTCGCGTTTCAAGTTCACCCGTGACGAAACGCTGGAAGCCAAGGTGTCGTCCCAGCAATGAAGGTCCTGCTGCGTTGGCTCACCTGGTGTGCAGTGGCCCTGCTGGCGCTGCAGCTCTTTTTTATTGCCCGCATTGCCAGCATGGCGGTGCTGGCGCCGCAGTCCACCACCTTTCAACGCTCCGAGGCCTGGCGCATCACTGCAGAGAAAGGCGAATTCCGATGGCGCCAGCAGTGGGTGAGCTACCCGCAAATTTCTGACAACCTGAAACGCGCGGTCATCGCCTCCGAGGACGATGGCTTCAGCCACCACGATGGCGTGGACTGGGATGCGCTGGAGAAAGCCTGGGAGAAAAATGCCAAGGCCCAGCAGCGCGCCGCCGCCCGCAAACCGCCGACCAGTTCCAGCCTGAACGCCAAGCCGCCGCGCCCGCCCAAGGTGGTGGGGGGCTCCACCATCACCCAGCAGCTGGCAAAAAACCTGCTGCTCTCGGGTGAACGCACGCTGCTGCGCAAAGGCCAGGAGTTTGTGCTGGCCTTGATGTTGGAGGCGCTGCTGAGCAAGCAACGCATTTTGGAGATCTATCTCAATAACGTGGAGTGGGGCGAGGGCGTGTTTGGCGCGGAGGCTGCGGCCCAGTATTACTTTCACAAACCCGCCGCCCGGCTCAGCGCTTTGGAAGCGGCACGGCTGGCGGTGATGCTGCCCCGGCCCCGCTATTTCGAAAAGCGCCCCAACTCCGCCTACCTGTCGGGCCGTGCCGGCACCATCACGGGCCGCATGCCGGATGCACGGCTCCCCTGACGGACAAACTCCCCCCATGTGCTTTTGCGTGGGCTGCGGGTCTGTATCATCACCGGCATGTTAGCCAAATTCATGGGGTGGTTCTTGCTGGGCCTGGTCCGGGTGCTCACCGGCTCCCAGGCACGCTGGCACGGCTGCCCGCCCAAAGCCGAGCAGCGCATCTATTTCGCCAACCACCAAAGCCACGCCGACCTGGTGATGATCTGGGCGGCGCTGCCCCCAGAGTTGCGCAGCGTGACCCGCGCCATTGCCGCCCGCGACTACTGGACCCAATCCCCCTTCAAGCAGTGGCTCACCACCGAAGTGTTCAACGTCATCTACGTCTCGCGGGACCGCACGGCCGATGAAGACCCGCTGGAGCCCCTGCTGGCGGCACTGGCCAATGGCGACTCCATCATCCTGTTTCCCGAGGGAACACGCGGCCACGCCGAGGAGCCCCAGGCCTTCAAGGCGGGGCTATACAACCTGGCGGCCAAGTTTCCCGGCGCCGTGCTGGTGCCCGCGTGGATCAACAATGTGCAGCACGTACTGCCCAAGGGCGAGGTGGTGCCGGTGCCGGTGCTGTGTTCGGTGACCTTCGGTGCGCCCATACAGTTGGAAGACGGAGAAGACCGCGCGACGTTTCTCAAGCGTGCGCGCGAGGCCGTGATGGCCCTGCGTGAGGTGTAGAAGGATGCCATGTACTACACCCTGAAAAACCTGAGCCCCACCCAGCAGATCGGGGCGCTGTTCGTTATCGTGTTCGGCTTTTTGTTGCTGGCCAGCGTGACCGTTTTTGCCTTGTCCGTCCGCGATCATGAAGACGAGGCCTACGGCGAACGCTTGCGAAAAAATCTCAAGAGCGTGGACGGCGTGATTCGCACCAGCTGGGTGATGATGCTGATTTTCTGGATTGGCTGGGTCACCGGGGACTGGGTGGCCTTGACCCTGTTTGGCCTGGTCTCGTTTTTTGCCTTGCGCGAATTTCTCACCCTCTCCCCCACCCGCCGGGGGGACCACCGCAGTCTGGTGCTGGCGTTTTTTGTGGTCTTGCCGCTGCAGTACTGGCTGATTGGCAGCGGCCATTTCGACATGTTTGCCGTATTTATTCCGGTCTACGCCTTTTTGGCGCTGCCACTCGCCAGCGCCCTGGCCAACGACCCGCTGCGTTTTCTGGAGCGCAACGCCAAATTGCAGTGGGGCATCATGGTGTGTATCTACGGCATGAGCCATGTGCCGGCCTTGCTGCTGCTGAAGTTCCCAGGCTATGACAACCAGAACGCCTTCATGGTGTTCTTTCTGGTGCTGGTGGTGCAAACCTGCATGGTCACCCAGCATCTGGCCTCGCGCAAACTCCAGCGCCCGCCCGTGGCGCCCGCCATCAGCCAAAGCTTCAACTGGCCAAGCTGGTGGCTGGGCATTGCCGCTGGCAGCCTGCTGGGCGCCCTGTTGGCCGGCATCACCCCCTGGGTGCCGGGTACGGCTTTCGCGTTTTCCTTCATCGCCTGCGTGGCCGGGTCCATGGGGCATCTGGTGATGAAGGCGCTCAAGCGCGACCGCGGCATTCCCAGCTGGGGCGCGCACGTCAAGTCGGTCACCGGGACCGGCGGCCTGCTGGACCGGATCGACGCCCTGTGTTTTGCCGCACCCGTGTTCTTCCACTCGGCTAAGTGGTATTTTGACCTCTAGCCCCCGTGGACATTGCGCAGGCAGCTCCTGAATTAATAGCATGAGAATATTGGGAATTGACCCTGGGCTGCGCACCACCGGCTTTGGCGTGGTGGACGTGCATGGCGCGGACCTGAGCTATGTGGCCAGCGGCACCATCAGCACCCAGCACCTGGACACCAAAGCCTTGCCGGCACGCCTGAAAGTGCTGTTTGACGGCATGGGTGAGGTGGTGCAGCGCTACCAGCCGGACTGCGCGTCGATTGAAATTGTCTTTGTCAACGTCAACCCCCAGTCCACCCTGCTGTTGGGCCAGGCCCGCGGGGCACTCATCACCGCCCTGGTGGCGACCAACCTGCCGGTGGCCGAATACACCGCCCTGCAGATGAAACAGGCGGTGGTGGGGTATGGCCGCGCCGACAAGACCCAGATCCAGGAAATGGTGCGCCGACTGCTCACCCTGTCGGGCTTGCCTGGCACCGATGCCGCCGACGCGCTGGGCCTGGCCATCACCCACGCCCATGCGGGCAAGGCCATGGCCCGCATGGCGCAAGCCGACGGGGTGGGCGGCAGCGTCAAAGCCTCCTACAAAGCGGGCCGCAGGCGTTGAGCCTGCGCCTGGCCATTCCACGCCAAGCCCCATCCACAAAACCGAAGCCCCCCGGCTTTAGCTATGCATTTAATAGCGCCCCACGCTTGTTCCATGGGGGCTAAGCAATGTTTTTGTGCTTATTTGAAACCCACCCGGTCCAGCATCTGTTGTACCTTGACCTGGTTCCCACCGATCACGCTGATGGGGATGGTCTCGCTCTTGAAGCTTCCACCACTCATCTGCTGCAAAGCCGGGTTGGCCACCTTCACGGCCGCCACAGTGGGCCATTCGTTGTTGCCGTTGGCGAAATAATCCTGCGCCTGGGGACTGGCCAGGTATTCCAGAAACTTGGTGGCATTGGCCTGGTTCCTGGAATGTTTGGCCATGCCGCCACCGGCGATGTTCAGGTGGGTTCCCCAGGAATCCTGGTTCGGAAACACCACGCCCACCTTGTCGGCAATGGCCTGGTCTTCCGGCTTGGAAGATCGCAGAATGCGCGCCAGGTAATAGCTATTGGTCACGGCGATGCCGCACTCCCCCGAGGCAACGCCCTTGATCTGGTCGGTATCGCCACCCTTGGGTGCACGCGCCATGTTGGCCACCAGGCCCTTGAGCCACTCTTCCGCTTTGGCAGGCCCCATATGCTCGGTGACCGCGCCGAAAAGGCTCAGGTTGTAAGGATGTGAGCCCGTGCGGATGCACAGCTTGCCCTTGTTCTTGGGATCGCCCAGTTCTTCGTAGCTGTCCACATCGGCGCGGTTGACCTTGACCTTGTCATACACGATGACGCGCGCACGGGTGGAGTAGCCAAACCAGGCGGAGCCCTCGGGGCTGGCCTTGGCGCGGTACTGGGCGGGGATGGCCTCTTCCAGCAGTGTGGACTTCACCGGCTGGAACAAACCTTCGACTTCGGCTTTGTGCAGGCGGGCTGCATCGACCAGCAGAACCACGTCCGCTGGGGAGGCACTACCTTCGGCCTTCAAACGCGCCAAAATGCCCGCGTCATCTGCGTCGACGCGGTTGATCTTGATGCCGGTGGCTTTGGTGAAGTTGCTGTAGAGCGCTTCGTCCGTCGCGTAGTGGCGGGCCGAATAGAGGTTGAGCACCTGCTCCTGGGCAAAGGCCCCGCTGCTGGCAAGCAGGGTGGGCAGAGCTGCAACGGCAATCCATTTATTAAGCATGGTCATGGTCATGAAAGTTGAGAAACGGACAAACTATAGCACGCAAATACGAATTACTATCAATTGCATCACAAACCCACAAACCCCATGGCCACTCACTTTTGCGCAAAGGTCACCAAATGGTCCACATCGGCCCGGATGCCGATCCATTCCCCAATCTTGTGGTCATGGTGGCTGGGAACATGGGCCAACAGGGTTTGGCCATCCCGCAGGCGCAGGGTGTAGAGAAACTCCGAACCGCGAAACGCCTTTCGCATCACCTCGGCCTTCACGGGTGCCGTGTCATCGTGAACGATGTCATCGGCACGCAAAAGAATGTCACAAACACCTTTCGGATAGGCACTGGGCAGTGGGCACTCCTGCACATTGACCAGGTCCCCCAGCGCCGTCTGCACAACCACCGATTCGCCATGCTGGCTGATGGTGGCCGGCGCAAACACGCCATGGCCAATAAATTCGGCGACAAACCGCGTCGCAGGCCGGTGGTACAGGCTGTAGGCATCGTCCCACTGCTGCAGGCTGCCCTCGTGCATCACACCAATCACATCCCCCATGGCAAAGGCTTCAAACTGGTCATGCGTGACAAACAAGGCCGTGGCTTGCGCCGCTTTCAAAATGGCACGCAGCTCATGCGAAAGCCGCTCCCGCAACTCCACATCCAGACTGGAAAACGGCTCATCCAGCAGCAGCAGCCTCGGGCGCGGCGCCAAGGCGCGCGCCAGCGCCACACGCTGCTGCTGTCCGCCTGACAATTCATGGGGATAACGGTGGCGGCTTTCCAGCAAACCGACCAGACTCAGCACTTCAGAAACACGGGCTTCACGCTCCTGTGCAGGGAGGCGATGGATACCAAAACCGACATTGTGTTCCACGTCCAGGTGCGGAAACAGCGCGTAATCCTGAAACACCATGCCGATGCGCCGATTTTCCGGCGCCAGGTGCACAGCGGCGCTACTCACCAGCTCCCCTCCCAGATGGATGGTCCCCCCCGCTGCACGCTCCAGGCCCGCCACCGCGCGCAACACGGTGGTTTTTCCACAGCCGGACGGGCCAATCAACACGCCCAAATCGCCGGCGCGCAAACCCAGGGACACATTGGCCACCGCCGGGCTTGCCCGGCCTGGATACTGAATGCAAAGGCGCGAGATATTGAGAAGCATGAAGGGGATTGTAAATACCTACAATTCTCATTCCTCCAAAATTCCCCACTAACCAACCCCTTCCTGCTTTTGCGCTTATTTTTCAAATTCCTCCTTCTGCTATTGGCCCTGGTGCTGTCACTTCCCGTGCTGAGTGTTCTTGCTTCCTGGATTCGATGGGACGCGGCAAGCCACCAAATCCTGGTCGCCATGGCGCAAACCGTGCTGCCCGACTACGCCCTGAGCTCTTTGCTTCTGTGCATGATGGTCGGGCTCGGTGTGGCGCTGGTCGGAGGGGGGGCTGCAGCGGCCGTCAGTCTGTTTGACTTCCACGGACGGAAAACGTTTGAGTGGGCGCTGCTGCTGCCGCTGGCCGTGCCCGCTTACGTGGTGGCCTATGCCTACACCGACTTCCTGCAATACAGCGGGCCATTCCAGACGGGTGTGCGCGCATTGACCGGCACGCAGGGCCGGGTGTTTCCAGAAGTACGCAATCTGGGCGGTGCTGCCTGGGTGTTCGTGTTTGCGCTCTATCCCTATGTCTACGTACTGGCCCGCGCCGCGCTGGCCGAACGCGCCACACAGCTGATGGAAGCAGCACGCCTGCTGGGTGCGCCCCTGCATCGCCGCCTTTATGCGATCGCCCTGCCCCTGGCACGGCCCGCCATCGCGGCCGGCGTTTCACTGGCCTTGATGGAAACCCTGGCCGACTACGGCGTGAGCAGCTATTTCGGCATTCAGACGTTTACCGCAGGCATCTACAAAGCCTGGCTGGCCATGGACAACAGTTTGGCGGCAGCCCAGTTGGCCACCTTGCTCCTTCTGCTGGTCTTGCTGCTATTGAAAACAGAGCAATGGGCGCAGCGGCGTTTGCGCTTTTCGAACAGCAAAGGCGGTTCTGGACACCACAGCGGCGAATCTCAACCTGTGGTGCTCAAAGGCGGCGCAGCGGTCGTGGCTTGGGCACTTTGCAGCCTGCCTGTACTGGCAGGGTTTGTATTGCCCATGGCGTTCATGCTGCGCCCCCTGGTGGCGGACTGGTCGGTGTTGCCATGGGACTCGTTTTTGCAGTGGTCCATCCACAGTTTGACTCTGGCCCTGGGGACTGCGGCGCTGGCATGCAGCGTTGCAGTACTGCTCGCCTTTGCCGTGCGCACACACGCCGACCGACTCACACGCGGTGTGGTGCAGATTGCCGCGCTGGGCTATGCCATCCCCGGTGCGGTGATCGTCGTGGGTTTGCTGTTGCCCGTGGGCTGGCTGCAGGCGGCATTTCCACAAACCAGTGTCGGCTACTGGATCACCGCGACAGCACTGGGCCTGGTGTGGGCTTATCTGGTGCGGTTTTGTGCCGTGGCCCTGCAAACCATCCAAAGCGGCTATGCCCGAATTCCCGCCAGCATGGATGATTCGGCCCGCATGCTAGGGGTCACCGGCGCCGGCCTGCTGGTGCGGGTGCATTGGCCTTTGCTGCATCGGAGTTTGGCGGCGGCCTGCTTGCTGGTGCTGGTTGACGTCATGAAAGAACTCCCCGCTACGCTGGTGCTGCGCCCCTTCAATAGCGACACCCTGGCCGTGGTGGCCTACCAACTCGCGCGCGACGAACGGCTGGGCGAGGCCGCCTTGCCATCACTGGCCTTGGTATTGGTCGGTTTGATCCCCGTCATTTTGCTCAGCCGCACCCTTCGGTCCCATCCGGGGCAAGGAACGCGTTAGGCGATTTGAAAGTGGGCGTCACAGGCGCACTTTTGATTTGGATGGCGACCCGCAAGGCCACCTCCACCCGAGGCGCCAGCTGGTTGCATGCCAGACCATCGTTGGCCCGGCCCGCCGTCTCCAGCGACTGGCACAGCGCCCCTAGCGCCATGGCACCGACGCTGCGCGCCGCCGATTTCAAGGTGTGCGCCACACCGGCCAGGGTGTGGAGATCGCCGGCAAGGGCGGCCGCCTGGATGGCAAGCACTTGCGTCTGTGCATTCAGCAGAAACTTCCCTATCAGGCGCTGGTGCAAGGCTGGATTGTTGCCCACCAACGCTGTCAGGGCGTTGGCATCCCAAATGGCGGCTTCTGCAGAACTTTCCGCCAGGCCCTCACCCAGGGGAAGAGGGGCAGCTTGTGTACTCCCCTGCGGTGGGGTCAACCGCACAAGCCACTTGGCCAGCATCCGGGCCAATTCATTCAAGCGCAGGGGCTTGGACAGGTAGTCGTCCATGCCACGCTGGCTGCAGCGTTCGGCCTCGCCCTGCATGGCATTGGCGGTCACGGCAATGATCGGCAGGCGTGTACCTTCGGGCTCGGCCCTGCGAATGGCCGCCGTCAGCCCAAATCCGTCCAACTGGGGCATGTGGCAGTCGGTCAGCAGCAAGGCATACCGGCCCGTGGGGCCCGCGTTGTCAGCCGTCAGCCCATCGCGCCACATTTGCAAGGCCACGGCACCATCGGCGGCAACCTCCACCGCGTACCCCAGCAGCCGCAACTGCTCCTGTACCACTTCGCGGTTGGTTTCATTGTCTTCGGCCAGCAAAATCAACTGCTGAGAGGCTGCTGCCTGTTGCGCGCCGGGGGGGCTGGCCCGCCGGGAACTGCGCTGTTCGCGATGCCAGGGTGGGTCCAGCCCATCGGGCGCGCGCAATCGGCCAGCGACCAGGGCCACCGCCCGGACCAGGTCGGCGTAACACATGGGGCGCGCGGGTACGGTGACCTCGTTGCCAAAAGCCGTGTGGTCGCTGCGCCTGGCGAACCGGATAACACCGATACCCGAGGGCAAGCCAAGTGCGCTGGCGGGCTCGGTCACAGCCAGACCCAAAGCGAGAACGGTTGGAGCACCCGCTTGCAGTGATTTTTGGAGCGCCTCGCGGGCGGCCACCAGGTCGGTGACCACCGTGGCGCGGGCACCTGCTGCCACGCAATAGGCCCGGAAAAACTCCCCGCCCTCGGCATCGTGGGTCACCCCCACCACATGCACCCCGTCCAGTCGGGGTTCGTCCGGCAGGAGCCGGGCAGCAGGTGCCACCAGCAAGGGCAATACGACGGTGAACACCGAGCCCGCTCCGGGTGTGCTTTGTACCCGGATCTGCCCCTGCAACAGTTCGACCAGGCGCCAGGTGATGCTCAGTCCCAGGCCGACGCCACCAAACTTGCGGGCTGTGCCTTCGTCTGCCTGGCTGAAGGGCTGAAACAGCTTGCCCATCTCGTGTTCACTGATGCCGATGCCATTGTCGATGACCTGCAGTTCCATGCCAGAATTACCATCGGCCAGTGAGCAGGGCTGCACGCGCAGGGCCACACGGCCGACACGGCCAGATCCGTCGCCGGTGAATTTGATCGCATTGCCCAGCAGATTGAGCAGCACCTGGCGCAGCCGGGTCGGATCGCTATAGACCCACATCGGCAGTTCAGGCGATACAAAGACCGAGAGTTCGACCGCCTTGGCCGCCGAACTGGTGCTCATCAACTGCGCTGCGCTCTCCACGGCATCGCGCAGGTGGATGGGCAAACGCTCCATGGCCAGTTTGCCAGCCTCCATCTTGGAATAGTCCAGAATGTCGTTGAGAATGTGCAGCAAGGCCAGCGACGAGCCATGGATCGTGTCGAGCATGCGGCGCTGATCGGGTGCCAGTTGCGTCTCTTGCAGGATATCCACCATGCCGATCACGCCGTTCATGGGGGTGCGAATCTCATGGCTCATATTGGCCAGGAAGTCGCTTTTGGCCCGGGACGCGGCCTCGGCCTGTCTGCGCGCCAGCTTCAGCGCGCCGTTTTGCTCCAGTATTTTTTCCACGACCAGGTTGCGGTTGTGGTCAAAAGTCAGGGCGATGAAGAACAGGATCATCACCAGGCCGGTGGTGCATAGGGTGCTAAAGACATTGGAAAATTCCAGGCGGTAGAGTTCGGGAAACTGGAAGCCCTGCATACCGGCCAGCCCGTACGCCAGGGTGACCGCGCAGCACAGTAAAAACCAACGCCATGCGTCCGCACCCAACCCCAGCAGCAGCACGGTGGCCACGGGAACCAAGGTGAACCAGGGCAAAACCGGAGAGCGCAGGCCACCGGTAAAAAAGCTGCAACCGAGGATGGCCACAAAGAAACAATTGGCCAGGTACAAATTGGCAGACCAGCGAAAGCTTCCCCGCGCCCGGAAGTGAAACAGAATGGGCCAAAACAAGGCAAAACACACCAACATCAGGACCGCGCCGATAGCAAACCCGATGGCCAGTGAAGTGGCCAGGTACAGCAGGGAAAATGCCGAGGTGATCAGGCAAATGTAGACCAGCAAACGGTTGGCGGAATGCTGGCGCCCGGCCTGCGCAGTGCCTTTGGGGAGGAACCAGGTGACCCACTGGTCCAGGCGGCTTTTCAAGGTATTGCCTATGGCGGCTATTTCATTGGGGCTCACGCGATGTCAAAACCCGGTTTGCGTTTGTCACCCTGGGGCGTATCGTCGCCCAGGTGAAACAGGTGGCGTACCTCATCAATCACGGATTGGCTCACAAAATACGCGGCCTCTTCCACCAGCAAGGCGTAGTCCGACAGGGGCAGGACACAGAACAACTCCTTCAGATGAAACTCCTTGAGCATGGCTTGCAAAACGGTGCGCGTCTCCGCGGCGGTGATCTCCAGGGTGTAGACCTTTTCACAATAGATCGGATCGATATGGCCTGGATGGCTTTCGTTGAACAGGTTGATGTAGCGGTCCAGCAGCGGCGCTGGCGCATTCGACAGAAAGTGCGTCATCAGCGCATTGAGGACAATTTCTCCTCGCCCACGCCAGCGGACATGGCGAATCGATGCCAGTTCGGCACGGCCCAGGCGGTCGGTTTGCAGCGCTTGGTCCAATTTCGCGGCAAAACTGCGGTAGTTGCTGAGAATGAAAGACATCCCCCAGCCACAGGGAGTGGTCCAGCAGCCCGCATCCCCCGCAAAGATAACGCGCTCGCGGGCCAATTCCTGTGTGACGCTGGCTGACGGATACCAGCCGTACTTCAGTTCCTTCACCTGCATGCCATGGAACGCAGCCGTCGCCGCCTCTTCACGGATGATGTGCCTGTAGACCGGCTCCATGGCTTCGCGCGCCATGACTTCCGGGCGCAAATACAAAATCAGCGAAAACGAGGTGCGTTCGTCAAGGATCTCGTATTCAAACACCGGGCGCCCCTGCCGCAGCGAGGTATCGGCATGCGCAGTAGTGTCAGCAAAGGTCTGCCACAGCATGTAATCCCCCACCTGCATGCCGCCCAGCCCATCGGGATGGTCACCAATGGCGCCAAATACCGACCACCAGTAGTAGCCCGCGCGCCTGATGCCGTACTGCTTGGCGATCCGGGAATCGTAGCCCGTGCAGTCAATCATCAGCCGGGCCCGGAATGGGCCACGCGCAGTGTCCACACTGACGCCGTGGGCATCCACCGTGTGTGAGTGGTACTCGCACCGGTCCAGCACCTCGGACCCGTTGGCGCGCACGGTGGCCACCCAATGGGGCAGCAACTGCTTTTCGTTAATGTAGGGGTAGCGTGGGAACAAACGGGCGTTCCACTGGGTTTGGGCGCCCGAACAGGTATTGGCCAGAAAACGCGTGACACCGCCATAGGTGTAGGGCTGGATCCGTTCGTCCACCACATTCAGTGGCACAAACCAACTGCGGTTGGTGTTGCCCGCCACCCCCTTTTCGACCACCAGCACCCGCCGGGTACGCGAAAGTTCGGAAGCCAGAGCGAGCCCGGAAGGGCCACCGCCAATGATGATTGCGTCGTAATGCACTGAAAACCCTCCCTGGTGACGCGGGGCGTTGTGCGCGCCCCGCCGATTTTTAATTTTTTTTATGAACCCGAGTGTCTTCGATCTACCCGGTTTTGTCGACCCATGTGTCTAAACCAAAGTCCGGCGAAGCGAAACCCGGGACCGTCACACCTCAGGCAATCCGCTCCAAAACCAACACCACAAAAAACCCCAATGCAGAGAGCACCGTCCACTTCAGCGTGAGCAGCCCAAAACGCCTGAAGCGCGGCTCCCCGGTTCCGGCGTAAAACGCAAAGGACACGGCTGCGCCCAAGAGGAGCAAGAGAATGAGCCAGCGAAAGAGCAACATAGGTCGGTGAGTGATGTTCGGGTTACCAGGCCCGCGCCAACTGGGCAAAACCTGCGGGGGCCAGCTTCTCGTCTTCGAAAGTCACCACCTCCCAGGCGTCCTGTTGCAGCAACAACGCGCGCAGGAGCTTGTTGTTCATGGCGTGGCCCGAGCGAAAGGCGCTGTAGCTGGCCAGCAGCGGCTTGCCCACCACATAGAGGTCCCCCATGGCGTCGAGAATTTTGTGTTTGACGAACTCGTCGTCATAACGCAGGCCATCAGAGTTCAGGACCTTGTAGTCGTCCATCACGATGGCGTTGTCCAGCCCGCCCCCCAGCGCCAGGCCGTTGGAACGCATCATTTCCACATCTTTGGTGAAACCGAAGGTGCGCGCACGGGCAATGTCGCGCGAGTAGGACCCGGTGCTCAAATCAAACTCCACGCGCTGGCCGGTGGAGTCCACCGCGGGGTGGTTGAAGTCGATCTCAAAACTGAGTTTGTAGCCGTGGTAGGGCTCCAGGCGCGCCCATTTTTCGGCAGCGCCAGTGCCCTCGCGCACTTCCACCGGACGGGTCAGGCGGATGAAACGTCGGGGCGCGTCTTGCAACACGATGCCTGCGCTTTGCAGCAAAAACACAAAGGACGCCGCCGAGCCGTCCAGAATAGGCACCTCTTCGGCCGTGATGTCCACATACAGGTTGTCCACGCCCAGGCCAGCACAGGCCGACATCAGGTGCTCCACCGTGTGGACCTTGGCGTTGCCGCTGGACAGGGTGGAGGCCAGCCGGGTGTCCGTCACCGCATGGGCCGACACCGGAATGTCAATGGCCTCGGGCAAATCCACCCGCCGAAACACGATGCCCGTATCCGGTGCGGCGGGGCGCAGCGTGATTTCCACGCGCTGCCCACTGTGCAGGCCCACGCCTACGGCGCGGGTGAGGGATTTGAGGGTTCGTTGTTTCAGCACGGGTCTATTGTAAAAGTAGCGCATTTACTCTGTTGCTTCACCGTCAATAACGTAGCCCAATTCGCCAGAAACACCGTGGAACCGGCTACGCCGGGCCACAGGTGTTGCCCCCTGCAAGGGGGAAAGCGCAGCGACACGCAGTGCGCGAAGCCGGGGGGTGTACCCCATCTAGTCGGCCTGCTTGCGCAGAAAGGCCGGGATTTCGTAGTCGTCCATGCCACCGCTGGACAGCGCATCGACGCGGGCGGCTGCGGACGTGCGGCCACGCCACACGGCCGGGGTTCCCATGCTGCCGTAATCCGGCTGGGCCACACCCACCCCCATGACACTGGCCACGCCCACGGGGGCAGCCACCGTATTGAGCGTCGGTACGGTGAACGGCACGTTGTCCGTTCCGGTGCGCAGCACCTGCAGCGGAGGCGCCACACGGCGCGCACCCTGGCGGCACAGGCCGGTGGCCACCACCGTGACGCGGATCTCATCGAGCAGGCTGTCGTCGTACGCGGTTCCGTAGATGACATGGGCATCGGGGGACGCATAGGCACGGATGGTGTTCATCGCCAGCTTGGACTCGCTCAATTTGAGGGAGCCCTTGGCCGCGGTGATCAGCACCAGCACGCCCTTGGCGCCCGACAGGTCAATGCCTTCGAGCAGCGGGCAGGCCACGGCTTGTTCGGCCGCAATGCGGGCGCGGTCGGGGCCGTTGGCCACGGCGGTGCCCATCATGGCCTTGCCGGGTTCACCCATGACGGTGCGCACGTCCTCAAAGTCGACGTTCACATGGCCCGGCACGTTGATGATTTCCGCAATGCCGCCCACGGCGTTTTTCAGCACGTCGTTGGCCTGGGCAAAGGCCTGGTCCTGGGTGACGTCGTCGCCCAACACTTCCAGCAGCTTTTCGTTGAGCACTACGATCAGCGAATCCACATTGGATTCGAGTTCCGCCAGACCACCGTCGGCATTGACCATGCGGCGGCCGCCTTCGAACTCGAAGGGCTTGGTGACCACGCCCACGGTCAGAATGCCCATTTCCTTGGCGATGCGGGCGATCACCGGGGCGGCGCCTGTGCCGGTTCCTCCCCCCATGCCTGCCGTGATGAAGAGCATGTGCGCGCCATCGATGGCGGCACGGATGTCGGCTTCGGCCTGCGTCGCGGCCTCGCGGCCTTTGTCGGGTTTGCTGCCCGCGCCCAGACCGGTGCCACCCAGCTGGATGGTCTTGTGGGCCGTGCTGCGGCTCAGCGCCTGTGCGTCGGTATTGGCGCAGATGAATTCCACGCCGCCCACCGCCGTGTTGATCATGTGCTCAACAGCGTTGCCGCCGCCGCCGCCCACGCCAATCACCTTGATCTGGGTGCCTTGGTTAAACGTTTCTTCTTCAAATAATTCGATAGCCATGTACTGCTCCTGAGGTTTCAATTTCAATTTGGATTCACTGACGGTATTCAATTTCTGAGGCTCCTTCTATGCAGGCGGGCCAACGCAACGCATTCGCCACGGGGGACTGCCACGCGCGAACCAGAGCTGCAATGCGCCTAGGCGGACCCTTTGATATGCGGTGCGTGTCATTAAAAATTCCCCACAAACCAGTCTTTAACCTGGCTGAAAGCTGTTTTCACGGAACCGTTTTTCTGCGCCACTTTGTAGCCACGCATGCGGGCCATACGGGCTTCTTCCAGCAGGCCCATCACGGTGGCGGCACGCGGCTGGGCCACCATGTCCGCCAGTGCACTGGAGTATTTGGGAATGCCGCGACGCACCGGCTTGAGGAAAATGTCTTCCCCCAGTTCGACCATGCCGGGCATGATGCAGCTGCCACCGGTGAGCACAATGCCGGAGGACAACACCTCCTCAAAGCCCGACTCCCGCATCACCTGGTTCACCAGGGAGTAGATTTCCTCGATGCGCGGTTCGATCACACCGGCCAGGGCCTGGCGGCTCAGCATGCGCGGGCCACGGTCGCCCAGTCCGGGCACCTCGACCTGGATCTCGGGGTCCACCAGCATTTGTTTGGCGTGGCCGCTTTCGACCTTGATTTCTTCCGCATCCTTGGTGGGGGTGCGCAGCGCCATGGCGATGTCGCTGGTGATCAGGTCCCCGGCAATGGGAATGACGGCGGTGTGGCGGATGGCGCCGTTGGTGAAAATCGCCACGTCGGTGGTGCCGGCCCCAATGTCCACCAGGGCCACGCCCAACTCACGCTCATCTTCGGTCAACACCGACAGGCTGCTGGCGAGTGGGTTGAGCATCAACTGGTCCACTTCCAGACCGCAGCGGCGCACACATTTGATGATGTTCTCAGCCGCGCTTTGCGCTCCGGTGACGATGTGCACCTTGGCCTCCAGGCGGATGCCGCTCATGCCAATCGGCTCCTTCACGTCCTGCCCGTCGATGATGAATTCTTGCGGCTCCACCAGCAGCAGGCGCTGGTCGGTGGAAATATTGATGGCTTTGGCGGTTTCCACCACCCGCGCCACGTCGGCGGCCGTCACTTCCCGGTCCTTGATCGCCACCATGCCGCTGGAGTTGATACCGCGGATGTGGCTGCCGGTGATGCCGGTGTAGACCCGTGTGATCTTGCAGTCGGCCATCAGCTCGGCTTCTTTGAGGGCCTGCTGGATGCTTTGCACCGTGGCGTCGATGTTGACCACCACACCGCGCTTGATGCCATTGCTGGGCGCCACGCCCAGGCCGGCCAGCTTGAGTTCACCACCGGGCATGACTTCGGCCACCACCACCATGACCTTGGCGGTCCCGATATCCAGCCCGACCACCAAATCTTTGTATTCTTTTGCCATATGCGTACCTGCTGTATTTGTCTGCGCTACTTCTTTGGGCCATCCACCGCCAGCGTGCTGACGCCGCGCAGCCGGATGGCATACCCGTTTTCATGCCGCAAATCGGCCGATTCCACTGAACTGGCACGGCGCCCGTAGCGGGCGGCCACCTGGGTCAATGTCTTGAGGAACCTCTGGACCCGGGCAATAATTTCGTCCTGCGTGCCACGGCCCAGTTCAATGGCGGCCCCGGTGTCCAGACGCGCACGCCAGCTGCCGCGCCCCGATATCTCGAATTGGTCCAGCGTCAACTCCATTGGCCCGAACAGGGGCGCCAGCGCGCGGTACATGGCCAGCACCTCGGCGCCCTGCCCTTCGGGGCCGTTCAGGCGCGGCAACTGGTCTTGCTCCACCTCGCCCACATTGGCTTCAAACACTTCGCCGTAGCTGTTGATCAGCCGCGACTCGCTGTCTCCCCCCCAGTAGGCCACCGCCTGGTGTTCCTGCAGCACCACTTGCAAGCGGTTGGGAAACTGACGGCGCACCACGGCGCGGCGCACCCAGGGGGCCGCCTCGAAGGCGGCGCGCACGCGGGCCAGATCAACGGTAAAGAAGGTCCCCGACATGCGCGGGGCGACATTGGCACGCAGGGTGAGCGCATTGTTGTGGGTGACCTGCCCCTCCACCGAAATGGCCCGGATGTCAAAAGCAGGCAGGCGCGAGGTCCAGCGCACGGCGGCGGCCAGGCCCAGGGCGGCAAACGTCAACAACAAGACCATGGCAGTCATGTTCATCAGTTTCACGTCCAAAGGGGTGGCCACCGCAAGGTTCACGCAGCGCCTCCGGCATCTGTGGCGGCACTTTGCAGCAAACGCACACACAGGTCTTCATAGCTGATGCCCGCAGCACGGGCGGACATCGGCACCAGCGAGTGTCCGGTCATGCCGGGCGAGGTATTGATTTCCAGCAAATAGGGTTGGCGGGTGCGGGCGTCGATCATCACATCGGCACGCGCCCAGCCCCGGCATCCCAGCACCTGGTAGGCCTTGCGCACCATGGCGGCAATGGCGTCTTCCTCGCCTTGCGGCAGGCCTGCGGGCACCAGGTATTGCGTGGTGTCGGTGAAGTATTTGTTTTGGTAGTCGTAGTTGCCGTCGGGTGCCACGATGCGAATCAGGGGCAAGGCGTGGGGATCGGTGGCAGCCCCCAGTACCGGACAGGTGACTTCGTCACCGGCAATGAATTGTTCACACAGCACCTGCGCATCGTGTTGCGACGCCAAGCCATAGGCGGCGTCACACTGGTCCAACGTCATCACTTTGGTCAGTCCAATCGTGGAACCCTCTCTGGCGGGCTTGACGATCATGGGAGCACCCAGTTCGGCAAAAGCGGCGCGGGTTTGCGCGGCGCTGCTCACCTGGCTCCAGGCCGGGGTGGACAGGCCCTCAAAACGCCAGATGCGTTTGGTCATGACCTTGTCCATGGAAATCGCCGAGGCCATGACCCCGGAGCCGGTGTAGGGAATGCCCATCAACTCCAGCGCGCCCTGCACGGTGCCGTCTTCACCAAAACGGCCATGCAAAGCGATGAAACAGCGGGCAAACCCTTCTTTCTTCAGGTCGCCCAGATCGCGCTGCAAGGGGTCAAAGGCGTGGGCGTCCACGCCTTTGGAGCGCAGGGCTTTCAAGACACCCGCGCCCGACATCAAGGACACTTCACGCTCGGCCGAAGCACCGCCCATCAGCACAGCCACCTTCCCGAAGGCTGCGCCTTGGATCGCTCCTGCGTCGTTCACTTTTTCGTTGCTTAATTGGCTCATAGCCCCCGTCCCTCCTGCGCAAGCAGCTCTGTTTTTTGTAGCAGATCGACTATTTTCGCCGGCACGGCGCCGATCGATCCCGCGCCCATGCACAGCAAGACATCGCCGTCTCTGGCGTTGTCCACTGCGGCCTGGGGCATGTCCGTGATGGCGTCCACAAAAATCGGTTCCACCTTGCCAGCAATGCGCAGGGCACGCGCCAAGGCACGGCCGTCCGCCGCCACGATGGGGGACTCGCCAGCGGCATAGACCTCGCCCAGCAACACCGAGTCGGCCTGGCCAATGACTTTGACAAAGTCCTCAAAACAATCCCGCGTGCGGGTGAAGCGGTGGGGTTGAAACGCCAGCACCAGCCGACGCCCCGGAAAAGCGCCGCGCGCGGCGGCCAGGGTGGCAGCCATCTCCACCGGATGGTGGCCGTAGTCGTCAATCACCGTGACCGTGCCGCCTGCGGGCAAAGACAGGTCGCCATAACGCTGGAAGCGGCGCCCCACCCCTTTGAACTCCGCCAGCGCCTTGCGCACGGCCGCATCGGCAATATTGAGTTCCACCGCCACGGCGATGGCCGACAAGGCGTTGAGCACGTTGTGCAGGCCGGGCAGGTTCAAGACCACCTCCAGGTCCGGCAAAACCACCCCGTTGCGGCGTTGCACGGTAAAGTGCATCTGCCCGTCCATGGCCCGCACATTGACGGCACGCACCTCGGCCTCGGCGTTGAAGCCGTAGCTGGTCACCGGGCAGGTCACCTGCTCCACGATGTCGCGCACGGCCGGGTCGTCGGTGCACAGGATTGCCGTCCCGTAGAAGGGCATGCGGTGCAGAAAATCCACAAAGGCCGACTTGAGCCTGCCAAAGTCATGGCCATAGGTTTCCATGTGGTCGGCATCGATGTTGGTCACCACCGCCATGACCGGCAGCAGGTTCAAAAACGACGCATCCGACTCGTCGGCTTCCACCACGATGTAGTCGCCACTGCCCAGGCGGGCATTGGCCCCGGCGCTGTTGAGGCGTCCGCCAATCACAAAGGTGGGGTCCAGGCCGGCTTCGGCCAATACGCTGGCCACCAGGCTGGTGGTGGTGGTTTTGCCGTGGGTGCCTGCGATGGCGATGCCCTGCTTCAGGCGCATCAGCTCGGCCAGCATCAGGGCGCGCGGCACGATGGGAATGTGCATTTCGCGCGCCCGCAGCACCTCAGGGTTGTCGGCATGCACTGCGGTGGACGTGACCACCGCGTCGGCGCCAGCAACATGGGCGGGTGCATGGCCGACAAAGGTCTGGATCCCCAAAGACGCCAGGCGCTTGAGCGTGGCGCTGTCGGACAGGTCGGAGCCCGAGATGGTGTAGCCCAGGTTGCTCAGCACCTCGGCGATGCCGGACATGCCCGAGCCGCCCACACCGACAAAATGAATGTGTTTGATTGCGTGTTTCACACCAGGTCTTTCATTGGGCAAGTTCCTCGCAGGCCGTGACCACCGCGTCGGTGGCGTGGATTTGTTGCATCTTTTTGGCCTCCAGCCCGCGTAACAACAGCGTAGAGCGCTCCATTTTTTGTAGCATTCCGGCCAGTGCCTCGGGGGTCATTTCGCTTTGCGGCAACAACCAGCCGCCGCCCTGCTCCACCAGGAAGCGGGCGTTGTGGGTCTGGTGGTCGTCCACTGCTGACGGAAAAGGCACAAACACCGCAGCAGCGCCCACGGCGGCCAGCTCGGTCACGGTGCTGGCCCCGGCACGGCAAATCACCAGGTCCGCATCGGCAAAAGCCTGCGCGGTGTCGTGAATAAAGGGCGTCAACTCCGCCTGCACCCCGGCGCTGGCGTAATTGGCGCGCAGTTCGTCGATCTGCTTCTCGCCACTTTGGTGGGTGACCAGCGGACGCTGATCTGCGGGTATGCGTGCCAGCGCTTGCGGCACCACGGTGTTGAGCGCGCGCGCGCCCAGACTGCCGCCCACCACCAGCAGGCGCAGGGGTCCCGAGCGGGCGGCAAACCGGGCCCGCGGCGCGGCCTGGGTCAAAAACTCTCCGCGCAGGGGGTTGCCCACCCATTGGCCCTTGGCCATGACCTGGGGGAAAGCGGTAAACACACGGGAGGCCACGCGGGCCAGCACTTTGTTGGCCATTCCGGCCACCGAGTTTTGCTCGTGCAGCACCAGGGGCTTGCCCATCAGCACCCCCATGAGTCCGCCGGGAAAGGTGATGTAGCCCCCCAAACCCACCACCACATCGGGCTGGACGCGGCGCAGCACCTGGACGCTTTGCCACAAGGCACGCAACAGACGCACAGGCAAGAGCACCAAGGTTTTCAAACCCTTGCCACGCACGCCGGAGAAATCCACGGTTTCCAGTGCAAAGCCGCGCTGTGGCACCAAACGGCTTTCCATGCTGTTGGGAGCACCCAGCCAGTGCACACGCCAGCCTTTGTCGCGCAGGGCTTGGGCCACGGCCAGTCCGGGGAAAATATGCCCACCGGTGCCGCCGGCCATGATCAGGGCACAGCGACTGGCCCCCACGCCTTGGGACGGCCCTGCGGCGTTCACGGTCATACACGCCCCCCATGCATCAATTGGCGGTTCTCAAAATCGATGCGCAGCACCACAGAAATAGCGATCAGGTTGATCAGGATGGCGGAGCCGCCGTAACTCATCAAGGGCAAGGTCAAGCCCTTGGTTGGCAAAGCGCCCAGATTCACGCCCATGTTGATGAAGGACTGAAAGCCCATCCAGATACCCACACCCTGCGCCACCAGCCCGGCAAACACGCGGTCCAGGGCAATGGCCTGGCGCCCGATGTGCATGATGCGCCGGGTCAGCCACAGGAACAGGCCAATCAGAAGAACCACCCCGACCAGTCCGAATTCTTCGCCTATGACGGCCAGCAGGAAGTCGGTATGGGCCTCGGGCAGCCAATGCAGCTTTTCTACACTCCCCCCCAGCCCGACGCCGAAGACCTCGCCCCGCCCGATAGCAATCAGGGAATGGGTCAGCTGGTAGCCCTTGGCCACCGCATTTTTTTCGCTCCAGGGGTCCAGGTAGGCAAAAATACGCTCCCGGCGCCACTCGCTCAGGGCGATCATCAGCCCAAAGGCCACTAGCAGAATGGCGGCAATGAGAAAGAACATGCGGGCGTTCACCCCACCCAAAAACAAAATGCCCATGGCAATCACGGCAATCACCATGAAGGCCCCCATGTCGGGCTCCGCCAACAACAGCAGACCCACCACGGCCACGGCCACCGCCATGGGCATGACCGCCCGGAAGAAGCGCTCTTTGACGTCCATCTTGCGCACCATGTAATCTGCGGCATACAGCAGCACCGCGAACTTGGCGAGTTCGGAGGGCTGGAAGTTCATGATGCCCAAGGCGATCCAGCGCCGTGCGCCATTGACCCCCTTGCCGATGAAAGGCACCAGCACGGCAATGAGCAGCGCCAGCGAGGCCACAAACAGCCAGGGCGCAACCTTCTCCCAGGTTTGTACCGGTATCTGGAATGCAATCAGCGCAGCCACAAATGCCACGCCCAGGGACAGCACATGGCGCACCAGAAAGTGGGCATGCGTGTAATTGGAAAAGCGGGGGTTGTCCGGCATGGCAATGGACGCGGAATACACCATGACCAGGCCCCATAGCAGCAAAGTCACCACCACCCACACCAGCGGCTGGTCAAATCCGCGCACCTGGGCGGGTGCCGTGGTGTTGGAAAACGAGCCACGGCCCCCCAGGCGCACTGGCAGGGCCGCTGCGGCAGGCGCCAGCTTGCCCGCAAACCACGTCGACAGGGTGTGACCCAGCACGCTCATGCCGTGGTCTCCATATCTACCCCGGAGCTGGCAGCCAGCTCCTTCACTGCGGCACAGAACACCTTGGCCCGGTGCTCGTAGTTGTCAAACATGTCGAAACTGGCGCATGCGGGCGACATCAGCACCGCATCACCGGCATGGGCGCGCTGGTTGGCATGGGAGACCGCCGCCGGCATGGAATCTGCGTCCACCACGGGCACCTCCACCATGGCGAGTGCCGCACGGATCAGCGGCGCATCCCGCCCGATCAGCACCACCGCGCGGGCATAACGCGCCACCGGGCCTGCCAAGGGAGCGAAATCCTGGCCTTTGCCTTCCCCACCCAAAATCACCACCACCTTGCGGTCTTCCCCCAAGCCCCGCAGCGCGGCCACCGTCGCCCCCACATTGGTGCCCTTGCTGTCGTCAAAAAATTCGACCCCGTTCAAAATGCCGATGGACTCGACGCGGTGCGGCTCCCCCCGGTACTCCCGCAAGCCAAACAAAATGGGGGCCAAGGCGCAACCCGCCGCGGCGCACAGGGCCAGTGCAGCCAACGCGTTGCTGGCGTTGTGCCGCCCACGGATACGCAAGGCGTCGGCGGGCATCAGGCGCTGGATGTGCAGTTCTTCTTCGGCGCCCTTGCGTTTTTTCAGGGTTTCATCGGCTTCCAAAGCCCGCACCAGCCACACCATGCCATTGACTTCTTCCAGGCCAAAGTCACCAGGACGGCGCGGCATATCGCAGCCAAAACTGGCATAGGGCCGGACCCTGGGGCGTTGCAGCTTCACCCGCACCGGCTCCGGCAGCATCGCCATGACCAGGGAATCGTCCCGGTTGAGCACCATCAGCGCCTGCTGGCCAAAAATGGCCGCCTTGGCGCTGGCATACGCCGCCATGGAGCCGTGCCAGTCCAGGTGGTCCTGGGTGACGTTGAGCACCGCCGCGGCCGTGGGTTCAAACTGCTTCACGCCGTCCAACTGAAAGCTGGAGAGTTCCAGCACCCACACCTCTGGCAGTGCCTGGCTGTCCAGCGCCTGTGAGAGAGTGTCGAGCAGCGTGGGGCCGATATTGCCCGCCACCGCGACTGTTTTTCCGGCCCAGGCCACCAGATGCCCGGTCAAAGAAGTGACCGTGGTCTTGCCATTGGTGCCCGTGATGGCCAGCACCTTGGGCGTGTACTGCGCCGTTTCCTTCAATTGCGCCAAAGCATGTGCGAACAGGCTGAGTTCGCCGCCCACAAACAAACCTTGCGCCTGCGCGGCGGCCACCACGGCCCGGGTCTCCTGTGGAGACAATCCTGGGCTCTTGAACACGGCACCCAGGCCAGTGCCCTCCACCAGCGTGGCGTCCAGTGTTGACGCCACAAAATTGGCGCCGGGAACGGCTTCCCGCAACTGTGGCAATTGCGGTGGCGCAGCCCGTGTGTCCGCCACGGTGACCTGCGCCCCCTGGCGGGCGCACCAGCGCGCCATGGCCAGGCCCGAAGCGCCCAGCCCCAAAATCAGCACTTTCTGATCTTGCAATACTTGCACGGGCTACCTCAGTTTCAGGGTGGACAGGCCCACCAGGCACAAGAGCATGGTGATGATCCAGAAACGCACGACCACCTGCGTCTCCTTCCAGCCGGATTTTTCAAAATGGTGGTGCAGCGGCGCCATCTTCAACAGGCGGCGCCCTTCGCCAAACTGCTTGCGCGTGAACTTGAAATAACTCACCTGCAACATGACCGACAGGGCTTCCACCACAAAAATGCCGCCCATGATGGCCAGGACAATCTCCTGGCGCACGATCACCGCGATAGTGCCCAATGCCCCGCCCAGGGCCAATGCACCCACATCCCCCATGAACACCTGTGCCGGGTGGGTGTTGAACCACAAAAATGCCAGCCCCGCCCCGGCCATGGCCGCACAGAAAATCAGCAATTCACCCGCGCCGGGAATGTGGGGAAAAAACAGGTATTTGGAATACACCGCGCTTCCGACCACGTAGGAAAACACCCCCAGGGCCGAACCGACCATGACGACCGGCATGATGGCCAGCCCGTCCAGCCCGTCGGTGAGGTTGACCGCGTTGCTGGAGCCCACGATGACCAGATAGGTCATCACCACAAATCCAAAAACACCCAGGGGGTAGCTCACTTCCTTGATGAAGGGCAGCAACAAGCCCGCTTTGGGCGGCAGGTTGACATCAAACCCGGAACGCACCCAATTGAAAAACAGCTCAAGAACCCGCAGGTTGGAACTCTCGGAAATGCTGAACACCAGGTACAGGGCCGCCAGCAAACCAATGATGGATTGCCACAAATACTTTTCGCGCGAAGCCATGCCCTCGGGGTCTTTGTTGACCACCTTGCGCCAGTCGTCCACCCACCCTATGGCGCCAAAACCCAGAGTGACCAGCAAGACGATCCAGACAAAGCGGTTGCTCAGGTCGGCCCACAGCAGGGTGGACACGGCAATGGACAACAAAATCAACACCCCGCCCATGGTGGGGGTTCCGCTTTTGCTCAAGTGGCTTTCCATGCCGTAGCCACGGATCGGTTGACCGATTTTCAGCTCGCGCAGCCGCCGAATCACCGCCGGTCCGGCCGCCAGACCGATCAACAGCGCCGTCATCGCGGCCATCACGGCACGAAAAGTCAGGTACTGAAACACCCGAAAAAACCCGAACTCGGGCGACAGGGTTTGCAGCCACTGGGCCAGACTCAACAACATGGGGCAACTCCAAACGAATAATCAGGCAGCATGGGATGGGCTCCTGGGGTTTTGTGCAAAGGCGACCGCGGCATCCACCACCCGTTCCATGCGCATGAAGCGGGAACCCTTGACGAGCATGCTGCGCAGGGAGGGAAGCGTTGCACTTACGACGGTGTTGAGTTCCTCGACCGATTCGAAATGGCGGGCGTCGGCAAACTCCTGGGTCGCCATCCGTGTCGATTCGCCCAGTGTCAGCAAATGCTCAATACCTCGGGCCTGCGCATAACGGACAGCCTCGGCATGGAACATCGGGCCTTCTTGTCCCACCTCACCCATGTCGCCCAACACCAACAAACGCGGCCCCGGCAGCTCGGCCAGCACATCAATGGCGGCGCGCACCGAGTCGGGATTGGCGTTGTAGGTGTCGTCCACCAGGGTGCATTCCTGGCCTTGTACGTTCAAAGCCAGTGCGCGGGAGCGCCCCTTGACAGGAACAAAAGCCTCCAGGCCACGAACCACGGCGTCGGCGGGCACGCCCGCCGCCAGCGCACAGGCCGCCGCGGCCAGGGAATTTTTGACATTGTGGCGCCCCGCAATCGCCAAACGGTAGCGCAACACCGCGCCTGTGCCCTGTGCTTGCACCTGCCACGCGCCCTGCGTCCATTGCACATCGGCACAGCCCAGATCTTCCGCCCCCCCATTGGGCGCCAGTGAAAAACACAAGGTAGGGCGCTCGCCTGCCAAGGCCCGCCATACCGAGGTATAGGTGTCGTCGGACGGAAATACGGCCGTACCCTGGCCGTCCAGAGCCACAATAACCGATCCATTCTCCTGGGCCACGGCCTGCACGGTGTGCATGAATTCCAGGTGTTCACGCTGGGCGTTGTTCACCAACGCGACCGTGGGCCTGGCCATGGCGGCAAGGCTTGCAATTTCACCCGGATGGTTCATGCCCAACTCCACCACGGCGATGGCATGCGTGGGACGCAAGCGCAACAAGGTGAGCGGCACGCCAATGTCGTTGTTCAAATTGCCCCGCGTGGCCAAGGAGGCACCGCCAGGGCGATAGGCCTCCAGAATAGACGCCAGCATCTGGGTGACCGTGGTTTTGCCATTGCTGCCGGTGACGGCGATCAGCGGCAGTTGGAATTGCATGCGCCAGGCTGCGGCCAGTTCACCCAGGGCGGTTGTGGTGTTGGCAACTTCGATGCGGGGAAGTCCCGCGGGATAGCGGGCGGGGTCAGCGCCTCCATGGCACACGACCGCCACGGCTCCGCGCTGGCGGGCTTCATGTAAAAAATCATTGGCATCGAAGCGTTCGCCCTTCAGCGCCACAAACAGGTCGCCGGGCTCGATGCTGCGGGTGTCGGTGTGCACCCGCACGATGTGGGCATCCCCAGTGCCAACCAAGCTTGAGGTGGGCAGCCATTGGGATGCCTGTTGCACGGTCATCATGGCCGTCATACCTGTTCCCCTGCCGTCTTGGCGTTGTAGTCCTGCAAGGCACGTTGCGCCTGGATGCGGTCTGAAAACGGATACTTGACCCCCGCAATCTCTTGCGTTTCTTCATGCCCTTTTCCCGCCAGCAAGACCACATCACATGCATCGGCCCGCTGGACGGCCTCGGCAATCGCCATGGCCCGGTCCACCTGTACATCCACCACACCGTTGTGCGGCAAACCCAGCAGGATCTGCGCAATGATGGCTTCCGGTTTTTCGCTGCGCGGGTTGTCACTGGTCACCAGGACTTGGTCTGCCTGCCGTGCGGCGATCGCGCCCATCAAAGGCCGTTTGGCGCTGTCACGGTCACCGCCGCAGCCAAATACGCACCACAAACGACCGCCACGTTGCTCGGCCAGAGGGCGCAGGGCCGCGAGCGCCTGCCCCAGCGCATCCGGGGTATGGGCATAGTCCACAGCGACCAAAGGCTGGCTTTCACCCCCCAGGCACTCCATGCGTCCGGGCACAGGGTGCAATTGGCTGCATGCCTCCACCGCCTCTTGCAAAGACACCCCCAAGCTGCGCATTGCAGCCAGCACACCCAGCAAATTTGCAACGTTGTAGGTGCCAATCATCCGGGTGGAAAGAACCACGCTGGTGTCGCCTTCCACCACATCAAAACGCAAACCCAGCGAACCATGGGCGATGTTTTGCGCCCGTAGACGCGCTGCGCGCTGCGTCGACACCGTCCAGACCTCCTGGGTGCTGGACTCCAGTGTGGCCGCCAATGCCGCGCCATACGCGTCATCGACGTTAAGCACCACGCTGTCCAGGCCTGGCCAGGCAAACAATTTGCGCTTGGCCGCCCAATAGGTTTCCATGCTGCCGTGGTAGTCCAGATGGTCCTGGGTGAAATTGGTGAACACGGCAACCCGGACCCGGGTGCCATTCAACCGGTGCTCTTCAATGCCGATGGACGAGGCTTCGATGGCACAGGCGCCCAAACCGTCATCGACAAACCGGCGCAGAGTTCGCTGCAGCAACACCGGGTCCGGGGTTGTCAGTCCGGTAGCGGTCACTCCTGCCGCCGCCTGTCCAGGCATTGCACCGGGCACAGGCGGGCGCCCCACACCCAGGGTGCCAATCACGCCACAAGGAATGGCTGCGGTTGTTGGCAATGCAGACAATGCCTGTGCCAGCCACCAGGCGGTCGATGTTTTCCCGTTGGTCCCCGTGACAGCCACCACCGCCAACTGGTGGGACGGATTTCCAAAATACTCGGAAGCGATCACACCCGTGTCCGTTTTCAAACCGGTATAACCGGCGATGGTTTCCGCTTCAAATGCAAATGGCGCAGCGCCAGCCGCTTCCACCAGACATGCGCTGGCACCCAGCCCCAATGCACCGGGCACAAATTGCCGTCCATCCACCGCGGTGCCCGGCCAGGCAATGAATCCATCGCCAGGCGTCAGCTTGCGGCTGTCGGCGCAAAGGCTGCCTGCAACCCGTTGCTGCAACCACAGGGCCGCCTGCATGGGAGTGTGGAATTCTTGCATCAGAAACTTTCCTCCACCGCTTCAGCCACGACCTGGGGACGCACCGCCATGTCCGGCTGCACCCCCAGCATGCGCAGGGTTTGTTGCACGGTTTCACTGAATACCGGTGCCGCGACATCCCCGCCAAAATACTTGCCATTGCTGGGCTCGTCAATCATCACCGCCACCACGATGCGCGGGTTATCGATGGGCGCCACACCAACAAAGAAGCCGCGGTATTTCTTGTCCGCATAGCCACGCCCTTCCTGTTTGTGTGCGGTACCGGTTTTGCCGCCCACCGAGTACCCCATGGTCTGCGCTTTGGGCGCCGTACCGCCGGGGCCGGTGACCAGGTGCAGCATGTTCAAAACGGCGTGTGCATTTTTCTCATTCATCACCTGCACACCGGAAACCTGTTCGGGGGCCTTCAGCAGCGTTACGGGCACCAGTTCCCCGCCACGCGCAAACACACTGTAGGCACGCGCCAGTTGAAACAGGCTGGTCGACAGGCCATAGCCATAACTCATGGTGGCCTGCTCGATCGGGCGCCAGGTTTTGTACGCGCGCAAACGCCCGCTGACCACGCCGGGAAAAGGCACTTGCGGCTTTTGCCCCAGCCCGATCTGGCTGAACATTTCCCACATTTCGCGGGGCTGCATCTGCATGGCCATTTTTACTGTCCCGACATTGCTGGACTTCTGAATGACCTCGTTCACCGTCAACGGTCCGTGCGGGTGTGCATCGGTGATGGTGGAGCCACCAACCGAGATATGCCCAGGTGCCGTCTGGATCACCGTCTCCGGCCTGACCAAGCCCTTTTCCAGAGCCAGCGCAATCACAAAGGGCTTCATGGTCGAGCCCGGTTCAAAGGTGTCGGTGAGCGCCCGGTTGCGTAACTGCGCGCCGGTCAAGTTGGCGCGCTTGGCCGGAGAGTAACTCGGGTAGTTGGCCAAGGCCAATACTTCTCCGGTGAGCACGTCCAGGACCACCACGCTGCCGGCTTTGGCCTTGTGGTCCAGCACCGCGTCACGCAGCTTCTGATATGCAAAAAACTGCACCTTGCTGTCAATGCTGAGTTGCAGATCGCGGCCATCCACCGGAGGTATTTGCTCCCCCACGTCCTCTACCACCCGTCCAAGCCGGTCCTTGATCACGCGGCGTGAACCGCTGTGCCCGGCAAGGTCCTTGTTGAAAGTCAGTTCCACCCCTTCCTGGCCCTTGTCTTCCACGTTGGTGAACCCGACCACATGCACGGCGGATTCCCCTTCGGGGTATTCACGCTTGTATTCCTTACGCTGGTAAATGCCTTTGATGTTCAGGGCGCTGATTTGCTTGGCCGTGTCAACGTCCACCTGGCGCTTGAGCCAAACAAAGGTTTTGTCCTCGTTTTCCAGCTTTCTGGACAGGTCGGACGCAGTCATCTCCAGCAGTTTGGCCAGTTTTTTCAACTGCACTTTGTCAAATTCAACGTCTTCCGGTATCGCCCAAATACTGGGGGCCGGCACGCTGGATGCAAGGATCAAACCATTGCGGTCCAGAATCCTGCCACGGTTGGCGGGCAAATCCAGAGTACGTGCAAAGCGCACCTCGCCTTGGCGCTGGAAGAAATCATTGGCGACAACCTGAATATAGGCAGCCCGCGCGGCGAGCCCCACAAAGGCAAGCGCAATGGCGCCAACGACAAACTTGCTGCGCCAAACCGGCGTACGGCTGGCCAGCAAAGGGCTGGAGGTGTACTGAATGCTCCTGCTGCTCAAGGATCTACTCCCTTGCTTGCAGCGTCCAAGGCGGTATAACCCACATAGGTGGTGATGCCAGGTGTGGCCTGGCGCATCAGCAATTTGTCCTTGGCCAGGCGCTCCACGCGCGCCGGGGTGGCCTGGGCACGTTTCTCCACCTGCAGGCGCTCATATTCCGTCTCCAGGCGACGCGCCTCGCTGCGCGCCTTGTCCAACTCGGTAAACAGCCTGCGCGAGTCGTACTGCACCCCTACCAGGTACAAGGCACTGGCAACCACCGCCAACAGCAAGACCAGATTCAAACGCATCATGCCGCCGTCCTCTGCGCTACCCGCATGATGGCGCTTCGAGCCCGTTTGTTTGCACTCACCTCGGCGGCACTTGGCTTGACACGGTCCAATGCTTTGAGCTTCATGACCTTGGGCGCTGCAAAAGGAGCGCGCCGGTCGTATTCGTCGCGCGAGTGCTTTGCAATGAACTGCTTGACGATGCGGTCTTCCAGCGAGTGAAAACTGATAACCGCCAGGCGTCCACCGGGTTGCAGCACCTCCAGGCTCGCTTCTAGCGCCTGTTGCAACTCTTCAAGCTCGGCGTTGATGAAAATCCGAAAAGCCTGAAATGTGCGCGTTGCAGGGTTCTGGCCCGGCTCGCGGGTTTTGACCGTGTCAGCCACGAGTTGGGCCAGCTCGGTGGTGGTTGAAATTGGGCCCCTTTCCTGTCGGCGAGCAACAATCGCCTTTGCAATGGGGCCAGCAAACCGTTCTTCACCATAGTCACGTATCACCTCCGCTATTGCGCCTACCTCGGCATCTACCAGCCACTGCGCAACGCTCTCGCCGCGCGTGGTGTCCATCCGCATATCTAGCGGTCCGTCAAATCGAAAGCTGAATCCACGCTGCGGGTTGTCAATTTGGGGGGAGCTCACCCCCAAATCCATCAAAATCCCGGCCACGCTGCCTGTCGGCAATTCACGCAAATGCGAGAACCCTTCGTGGCGAATGGAAAAACGCCCATCCTGGATGGTTCCGGCCTGGGCCACTGCATCGGGGTCGCGGTCGAAAGCGATCAACCGACCTGCCGCCGAAAGCCGGGACAGAATCAGGGAAGAATGGCCGCCACGGCCATAGGTCGCGTCAACGTAGGTGCCTGCGCTGGATGACTCAGGCGCGTCCGGGGCATTGTTAAACAGAGCATCCACTGCCTCCGTTAACAATACAGTGGAGTGATTCCATGCAGCGTCCACTGGCACACCTTAAAAGGAAAAATCTTTGAAGACGTCAGGCATTTCACCCTGCATCGCCTTCGCCTCTTGGGCGTCATAGGTCGCCTTGTCCCACAACTCAAAATGGTTGCCCATACCCAGCAACATGGTGTCCTTGGCAATCCCTGCCGCCTCGCGCAACTCAGGCGACACCAACACCCGCCCCGTGGCGTCGATTTCCACATCCATGGCGTTGCCCAAAAAAATGCGCTTCCACCACTGGGCGGACATGGGCAAGGCCGCAATACGCTCCCGGAATTTTTCCCACTCGGGCCGAGGGAACACCATCAGGCAGCCGTGCGGGTGCTTGGTGATGGTGAGTTGGCCCGCAGCGGTGGCACTCAAGACGTCACGGTGCCGGGTCGGCACGGAAAGCCGCCCTTTGGCATCCAGACTGAGAGATGAGGCCCCTTGGAACACGAAATGCACCTATTTTGCGGAAAAGCAAGAATTCAGCAAAATAATGGCACTTTCCTCCACCAAATTGCACTTTTTTGCACTGTATCAGCAAAAGCAAAGCTTGCAAGGGGCTTGCAAGAACTTTTTTCCAATGAAATCAAGGACTTAGAAGCTCTTTTTCAGGCTAGGTAAACCGGAAAATCGTTCTAAAATAAGGACTTAGCACACGTTATGAATGTGATGCTTGAAGGAAGGCGGCTACCGCCGCCTGAAATGATTACAAAATGTAACGCGAAAGATCTTCGTTCTGGCTCAATTCACCCAAACGGGCATCCACATAGGGTCCGTCGATGGAAATGGTTTTCCCGGACAGCGCGGCGGCATCAAAGCTGACATCGTCCAGCAAGCGCTCCATGACCGTGGCCAAACGGCGCGCTCCGATATTCTCAGTACGCTCGTTCACGTCAAACGCAATTTGCGCGAGCCGTGTAATACCCTGGGCGGTGAATTCAAGGGTCACATTTTCGGTCGCCAGCAGGGCTTGGTACTGTTTCACCAGCGACGCATGGGTCTGCGTCAGTATCGCCTCAAAGTCCTGCACCGACAGGGATTGCAATTCCACCCGGATGGGGAAGCGTCCCTGCAATTCAGGAATCAGGTCGCTGGGCTTGCTCAGATGGAAAGCGCCGGAAGCCACGAACAAAATATGGTCCGTTTTGACCATGCCATACTTGGTCGACACCGTGGTGCCCTCCACCAGCGGCAGTAAATCGCGCTGCACGCCCTGGCGCGACACCTCGGCTCCACTGCCCTCGCTGCGGGAGGTGACCTTGTCGATTTCGTCGATAAACACAATGCCGCTTTGCTCCAGCATGTGCAAGGCCTGGGTTTTGATTTCCTCTTCATTGACCAGTTTGGCGGCTTCTTCATCCACCAGGACCTTGAGAGCCTCCGTAATCTTCAGTTTTCGGGTTTGTTTCTTGTTTTGCCCCATCTGGCCAAACATTCCGCGCAACTGCTCGGTCATCTCCTCCATGCCGGGTGGCCCCATCACCTCCAATTGCGGTGCCGATGCGGCCACCTCGATCTCGATTTCGCGCTCGGCCAACTGGCCTTCGCGCAGTTTCTTGCGAAAGTTCTGGCGTGCGGTGCTCTCAGGCGTATCGGCCGCCTGCACCACTCCGAATTCGACGCGGGCCGGCGGAATCAAGATGTCCAAAATCCGGTCCTCGGCGGCGTCTTCGGCGCGTGCGCGCACCTTGCGTTTTTCCGCTTCGCGCATTTGCTTCACCGCCACATCCGCCAGATCCCGGATGATGGAGTCCACGTCTTTGCCCACGTAACCGACTTCGGTGAACTTGGTCGCCTCCACCTTGATGAAAGGTGCATCTGCCAGACGGGCCAAGCGACGCGCAATCTCGGTTTTTCCGACACCCGTGGGCCCGATCATCAGAATATTTTTGGGTGTGATTTCTACCCGCAAACCGGGCTCCACCTGCTGCCTGCGCCAACGATTGCGCAAGGCAATGGCTACCGCACGTTTGGCCTGGTTTTGGCCCACGATGTGTTTATCGAGCTCAACAACAATTTCCTGGGGGGACAATGGGTGCATATTCTTGGGACTGTCAAAGTTGCTCAATGGTGTGGTGCATATTGGTGTAAATGCACAATTCACCGGCGATTTCCAGAGACTTTTTCACAATATCGGGGGCCGACAACTCCGTGTTGTTCAAGAGCGCAACGGCTGCAGCCTGCGCATAGGCGCCGCCTGAGCCGATGGTCACAATGCCATTTTCCGGCTCCAGAACGTCGCCATTGCCCGTGATGATGAGGGAAGCCTCCTGATCGGCCACGGCCAGCATGGCCTCCAGGCGGCGCAACACCCTGTCTGTCCGCCAGTCCTTGGTCAGTTCAATGGCGGCGCGTACCAGGTGCCCCTGGTGCTTTTCCAGCTTGGCTTCAAATCGCTCAAACAAGGTGAAAGCGTCTGCGGTTGCACCGGCAAAGCCAGCCAGAACCTTGCCGTGGTACAGCTTGCGCACCTTGCGGGCTGTCCCTTTGACAACGATATTGCCCAAAGTGACCTGCCCATCCCCGCCAATCGCTACGGAATAGCCCTCGGGTGTTTTGCGTCGCACGCTGATGATGGTGGTGCCGTGAAATTGTTCCATGAAGTCCTAGGTTCGGGTGAATACCCAAAAAGCAAGTGTGAGTATAAAAAGCCCCGAGACCCATTGGCTAAATAGGCCTGGGAAGCACGCGCGCGTGTTCATTGATACCAATCACATTGAAAAATGCGGCCACCAGGCGGTGGACATTCTGAAACTGCACTTGGCAGCCTTCTGTCTGACGCAGAGCGACCCAATTGAGGATGCTGCCGGCCGCCGAAAAATCGACGCGCACCAAGCCTTGGCAAGACACCACAATCCGGTCCCCGCCATGGGGCGCACCATTGGCAAAAGCCAGTGCCTGCGTGGCATCCCCCAGCACGTCACCCCGCAATTCGAGTGTGATGGCCGGAGCACCGTCCAAACCCACCGGGGAGGTTGCCGCCTGGCTGAACCCCAAGCCCCGCTCTGCAGGTACCGGGTGAACCTGCCCTCCCTGTATGGCGTTCACATGCTGAAACTGGCAACGCGCGGGCTCCCACGCGGGTGGCGAAACTTCATAGGTCACGCAATAGTCCAAAGCGCCCAGTTCGAACTCGTCTTGCATCTGCATGGTTCGCAGCGCATTCAGACGCACGGTCCACCAAACGGGGTCGATGCTGCGGTCACCCGAGGGCATCATGGCGCGCAAGATTTGCTCCAGTGTGTTCGAACCACTGAAGCTCAGCACCACCGGCTCATCACACAAACTGCTGAACAGGCCTGCCAACAAAGGCATGGCGTCGGTCGAGATACGTGCAAGGCGGGACCATTCCAAATGCCATGGCATGGGATGCGCCCCCATCACCTCCCGCAATTGCTCCATGGCCTGGGCATTCAGTTCGGGGGGGCAATCCCATAGGGCATCACTGCGCACGCTGCTGTTAGCGCCAGGCGGGACGCCATGGGCGGGAGCAGGCGCGGCTACACCACCGCCAGCGGGCAAGCTGTCCTGCAAGTTGCTCCACGCAGGCCTCACACGGTCAAAGCGCATGGCAAATTCCAGAACTGCACTGTCAAAGCGGGGGCGATTGTTAGTGGCCCGGTAAAAATCCAACAGGGCGCACGCCCAGGAAAGCGCCACATCGGGCTGAATGGCATCCCCTCGGAGCGCTTGCAGCAAACCGTTTTCCGCCCCCGTGTCATCTCCGTTGGCAAACCGGATGGCCGCTTCTTCCAATTCGGGGTCCGTTGCCATGTCCCCCGCTTCAGCGGCAAACAGCCTTGAAGTGGAAAACCCCATGTCCGGCACCTCAGACCGGTCGGCCAGCACGTCCAGAATAGAGGCTGCAACCCCATGGCGCGCTCCGACGGGCGGTGCAGGGGCCGAGATATGGGCCATACCGTGGCCCATTTCGGTTTCTACAAATTCTGTGGCACCCACCTGCAAAACCTCAGCCTGGGTCGTCTCGAAGTGCTTGGTGGTGACCGCTGCAGCGTCCGCCCCGGCCGCCGTTTGTCCTTCGATGGCAGTGGGGCGCGCGGCCGCAAGCACATTCGCAGCACCCGCCGCCGCGTCCTGTTTGCCCTTCCACCACTGTTTGGACATCTGGGCTTCGATTTCATCGATTTTTTTGAGGGTGACAGCACGGCCGTCGGGGTCGGTCGTCATGCTGGTCTGAAAAATCGAGGGCCGCACAACGCCCCCCTTGCCCTCGGAATCCCGGATGCGCAATTTGCGCAATTGGTCGAATTCACGCCTGCGGACAAAGTCATTCTGCCGCTTGCGCTCGATCATCGCCTTCAGCGCGTGTTTGTCGTATCCACTCTCTGCCGCTGGCACAGGCTTGTCCAAATCCGACCAGTCTTTGGTCGGATTGCGAACAAACAGCGCCATTTTGGACAGCAATCCGGGGCGATCGCTTTTGGTGGCCATAACTGCAGCGTGCTGGAAGTACGGCGAAAACGCAGGCCTGGCTCAATCCCCAAACATCTTTTGTTTGAGTTCCCGGCGCTGTTGCGCTTCCAGTGACAAGGTTGCGGTGGGGCGTGCCAGCAAGCGTCCGACGCCAATGGGTTCGCCGGTTTCATCGCAGTAGCCGTAGTCACCTGCATCGATACGGGCAATGGACTGTTCGATCTTTTTCAGCAGTTTGCGCTCGCGGTCGCGGGTGCGCAATTCCAAGGCATGCTCTTCTTCGATGGTGGCGCGGTCCGCCGGATCGGGCACAACGGAAGTGTCTTCCCGCAGATGCTCGGTGGTTTCACCCGCATTGCTCAGAATATCCCGCTTAAGGGTGACCAGCTTCAAGCGGAACGCCGCCATTTGCACCTCGTTCATGTATTCCGAGTCGGGCATGGCCATCAAGTCGGCATCGGTCAGCTCGGCAACGGGCGTTGTTTTCCAGTTGTTGGCGAGTTTTGCGTCTTTTTTGATGGAAGAAGGGGAAGCAGGAACAATCACGGAAGTGGGCATGGTTTGGGTATAACTGGCTTTGGCAGCTGTCGAGGCTACGGTTTGCGCCATGGATGGCACGGTCAATTGGGCTAGGCGGGACGATGGACGCCCCGCTTTGGCAGGCGCTGCCGCGGGGGCAGGAGCCGCCGGGGCCGGTGTCAGCGGCTTGGCGACTACACTTTTCGTCGGCGCTTTGGTGTCGGCCTTCACAGTGGATTTTGGCAATATCGGGCTGGCTTTCAAAGGCTTGGGGGTCTCTTTCGCCACGGCAGATGGTTTTTTCTCCGCCTTGGCCGGTGCTTGGGCAACAGGCTCCGCTACCGATTTGACCGGTTTTGCTGCGGGCTTGACTGCAGGTTTGGCAACCGTCTTCTCTTGGCTCTTGGCTTCTTGGGCCAAGATGTCATTCCCAGATTTGGATTTCACTTCTTTTCTCCTGGCAGGAGTTTCCTGCGCATGGTCGGTGTCTGCTGCCACTCCACCGCGCGCCTTGGTCAGCGTGCCTGGTGGAGCTTCTCCGGCGCGCGAGTGTACAGGTTTACCCTTGGAAAAACCCATTAGTTGCAAAATCGAGACAATCATTTGGATTCCAGTCCGAAAATAACGCCAATCAAACCAAGGATTGCTCCATACCCTGCAGGAAGATGTCTTTGGGCAGGTCAATACCGATAAACACCATTTTGCTGGAACGCTGCTCGCCCTCGGCCCATGCGGGTCCGAGGTCACTGCCCATCAACTGGTGTACGCCCTGGAAGATCACCTTGCGATCGGTGCCCTTCATATTCAAGACTCCCTTATAACGCAACATGCGCGGGCCATAGATATTGACAATGGCCCCGAGAAAATCTTCCAGCTTGGCCGGATCAAAAGCCCGGTCGGACTTGAAGACAAAACTCTTGACGTCGTCGTCATGGTGGTGGTGATGCCCAGCACCATGGCCGTGCGAGGGGTGATTGCAATGCTCGCCATGCACATGGTTATGTTCATGGTCATGGTGGTCGTGTTCCTCCTCTTTGAGGAAGTCGGGGTCGATGTCGAGCTTGGCGTTCAGGTTGAAGCCCCGCAGATCGAACACTTCGCTCAGGGGCACTTCGCCAAAATGCACGGCCTTTTGCGGCGCCCGGGGGTTCATGTGTTTGAGGCGGTGCATCAGCGCATCCACCTCTTCGGCGGCCACCAGATCGGTTTTGCTGATGAAAATCTGGTCGGCAAAACCCACCTGCCGACGCGCTTCCTGGCGGTCGTTGAGCTGGGTGGCTGCGTGTTTGGCATCCACCAGGGTCAGGATGGAGTCCAGCAAATAACTCTCGGCAACCTCGTCGTCCATGAAAAAGGTCTGGGCCACCGGGCCGGGGTCGGCCACACCGGTGGTCTCGATCACCACACGGTCAAAATCCAATTCCCCCTTGCGCTTTTTCTCCGCCAGATCCCGCAGCGTCGCGCGCAGGTCTTCGCGAATGGTGCAGCAGATGCAGCCATTGCTCATCTGGATGATCTGCTCCTGGGTGTCGGACACCAGGATGTCGCTGTCGATGTTTTCCTCGCCGAATTCGTTCTCGATCACGGCAATTTTCTGGCCGTGGGCCTCGGCGAGCACACGTTTGAGGAGGGTGGTTTTACCTGAGCCGAGAAAGCCGGTCAGGATGGTGGCGGGAATCAAACTCATGGTGCAATCCAGAAATCAGCAAAAAAGAAGTGTAGCGATCTATGCCAGCGCGGGGGCACGGCACTATTTGCGAACAATCACCAGCCCTTTGAGGTACTCCCCTTCGGGAAAGTTGATGGTCATGGGGTGGTCGGGTGCGCCCCCCATGCGTTCGGTGATGAAACCGTCCACCTGGGCGTCCATGCCCGCACCTGCCACGATTTTGTGGAACAGATCGGCACTGATGCCGCCCGAACAGGAATAGGTGAACAACACGCCGCCGGGCTCCAGAATTTTGAACGCCAGGCGGTTGATGTCTTTGTAGGCACGCGCCGCCCGCTCGGCGTGCGCCACGGTGGGGGCGAACTTGGGCGGGTCCAGCACAATGGCGTCAAAGGTGCGCCCCTCCGACGCGAACTGGCGCAGCGATGCATTCACATCCGCATCCATGAAGGTGGCGCGTTCAGGCGCAAAGCCATTCAAGGCCACGTTGGCCGCCGCTTTTTCCAGGGCCGGGCCGGAGGAATCAATGGACGTGACGTGGGCGGCACCGCCGGACAGGGCCGCCACGGTAAATCCGCCGGTGTAGCAAAAGCAGTTGAGCACGCGCTGAAAATTCAGGCGCCGCGCATGGTCGGCGAAGCGTTTGCGGCTGTCGCGCTGGTCCAGGTAAAAGCCGGTTTTGTGGCCTTCGGCGATGTTCAGGCCCAACTGCCAGTCGTGCTCCCGCAGTACCAGCTCCGTCGGCCCCTCCCCGCGCAGCCAGCCGGTGGCTTCGGGCAGGCCCTCCAGGCTGCGGCTGCTGGCGTCGGAGCGCTCGTACAGCTTGGTCAGTCCGGTCTCGGCCAGAAGTGCATCGGCCAAAACGTCTTTCCAGCGCTCGGCACCGCTGCCCATGAACTGGGCCACCAGGGTGTCGCCATAACGGTCCACGATCAGGCCGGGCAAACCGTCGGACTCGCCGTGGACCAGGCGCATGCCGTCACTTTGCACATCGAACCGGGCTCTAGCCCTGATGGAACGTGCGCAAGCAGCTATAAAAAAAGGAGCATCGATGCGCTGCGCTTCGTCAAAGCTCCAGACCCGTGCGCGGATTTTCGAGCTCGGGCTGAAGGCCGCCCAGGCCAAAAATTTACCGTCATGGGACTCCACACGCACGGTTTCGCCGCTGTCGGCGCCGCCCCTGGCAATCGCGGATTCAAAGATCCAGGGGTGGCGGCGCTGCAGGGAGCGCTCTTTGCCTTCGCGCAGTCGAATCGTCTTCATGAATCCAATCGGTGGGTGGCAGGAGGGAGAAATCAGTAGGTCACGGCCATGGCGGGCACATCAACACGAATGGTAGGTTTATCCAGCATGGCATGGACCGCGTTGGCATAGTCTGCGGCCCATTTTTCGTCGGAAAACAGGGCGGGATCGGCGCCTTCGGTGACCCGCAACACCTTGTCGGCGGTCAAGACCTTGCCGCTGGCGCGCAAGGGTTCACATTCAAAGGCGATGAACTGGGCGTCCAGCCAGGCGCGTGCTTCCTCGCGCGACATGGGCGACGTTGCGTCCACGGTGAACTGAAATTCCAGCTTTTTGGGCAAGACTACAAAAACCTGATTGCGCATGGAAAACCTTTCTGTCGATGACACGCATGATGAATACCCGGAAGTGTGCCTTACTTCTGGCCCGTTCCCTTGATTTTGGCGCGCGGATGGGCGCTGTCGTAGGTTTTGGCCAGGTGCTGGAAGTCCAGCCGGGTGTAAACCTGGGTCGTGCTGATGTTGGCATGGCCCAGCAGCTCTTGCACGGCGCGCAAATCGCCGCTGGACTGCAGCACATGGCTGGCAAAGGAGTGGCGCAGCATATGGGGGTGCACCGGCGTGGCCAAGCCGGCTTGCAGGCTGCGGCGCTTGAGGCGGGCCCAGACGGATTGCGCCGTGAGCCGTGTGCCATTGCGCCCGGTGAACAGAGCGGCCGCCGCATCGGCCTGGGACGGCGCCACCAGCCCCGCCCCCAAAGTGCCCGAAGGCCCACGCAAATCCAGCCAGCGCTCCAGCGCCTGCAGCGCCATGCGGCCCACCGGCACGCTGCGGCGTTTGGCGCCCTTGCCCAGCACATGGGCCTGCGCGGCGTTCATGTCCACCCAACCCCGCGCCTGGGAGCTGGCGACCACGTCCAGACCCACCAGTTCGCCCACGCGCAGGCCGCTGCCGTACAGCAACTCCACCATGGCGGCATCACGCGCTTCCAGCCAGGCGTCGTCATCGCTCTCGAAGTCGGAGAACTGCACCGCGTCGTCCACCCCCAGCGCCTTGGGCAAGGGCTTAGGGGCTTTGGGTGCGCGCACGTCTTGCACCGGATTGCTGGCGACCATGCCTTGGCGGCCCAGCCAGGTGTAAAAACCGCGCCAGCCGGACAGAATCAGCGCAATGCCCCGGCCGCTGCGCCCGCCGCTGTGCATGTGGGCGACCCAGCGGCGGATGTTGGGGTTTTTGACGTCCAGCAATGCCACCTGTGCGCGCGCAGCAAAGGCGCAGAGCTTTTGCAGGTCCAACGCATACAGCTCGACCGTGCGGGCGGCCAGGCGCTTTTCCACCCGCACGTATTCCAGGTAACGCTCGACCCAGGCAGCGTCGCCAGACATGGTGGACTTAGCGCAGCCGGGAGAGCGCGGCGCTGGCGATCTCGCCAATACGGGACAGGAAATCGGTGCCCATGCTGCTGTTGAACCGGGTGGCGTCGGAAGACGCCAGCACCAGCATGCCAAAAGCCGGTGCGGTGCTGCCCGCTGCCCCAGGGCGCAAAGGAATCAGGGCCAGCGAGGTCACCGAAGCGGGGTCTTCCAGCCAGTTCACCGCTTCAAAACCGGTGTTGAGGCCGCAGAAGGGCTCCATCAGCGAGGACGCAAACACCTTGGCGTCGTCGCTCACGCCCTGGGCAATGCTCAGGCTGGCGTGTGCAGGCGCCACGTCCCACATGCGCAGGCCAACCTGGGGCACGGAAAACTGGATGGTGAGCTCCAGCACGATTTGCTCGGGCAGGGACAACACGTCGGGCGTTAAAAACAGGGTCCGCGCCCAGCGCAAGATCTTGTCCGACAGCAGCACGTTTTCATTGCCGTTGCGGATCATTTCCATGATGCGGTGCTCCAGCACCTTGATTTTTTCGCGCAGCATCTCGGCCTGGCGCTCCTGCAGGCTGACCGCGCGGTGGCTGTGCGGGCTGGTGAACTGCACGGCCGCCAGCAGCTCGGCATGGCGCTGGAAGAAGTCCGGCGTGTTGCTCAGGTAATCGGCAATGTCGTCTTCGGTAATGGGATTGCCCAAGGGATGGTTCGATGAGGGGGTCATAGGTTCTCTGGAATGTCAATTTCGCCGTGGTACACCGTGGTGGCCGGGCCGGTCATCAGCACAGGGGCGCTGCCTCCGGCCCAGGCAATGCTCAGCACACCGCCGTGCATCTGCACCTCCACCGCCGGGTCCAGCAGCCCCAGCCGGATGCCTGCCACCACGGCGGCGCAGGCGCCAGACCCGCAGGCCAGGGTTTCGCCCGCACCGCGTTCAAACACCCGCAAGCGGATGTGCGCGCGGTCCACCACCTGCATGAAACCCACGTTCACGCCTTGCGGGAAACGCGGGCTTTGCTGGACCAGGGGGCCTTGGGTGGCCACCGGCGCGGTGTCCACGTTGTCCACCAAGCGCACCGCATGGGGGTTGCCCATGGACACAGTTGCTATCAAAATAGGAGCTTCTTGCGCAGTATCCATAAGGGCCAGAGGCCAATTTCCCCATGCACCCATGGCCTGCAACTGCAGCCCCGAGGCATCAAACGGCAGGGCTTGCGGGTCAAACACCGGCGCGCCCATGTCCACGGTGACGCGCCCGTCGGGGGTCAGGTGCGGCTCGATCACGCCTTTCATGGTCTGCACCCGGATGGTGGTTTTGTCGGTCAGCCCACGGTCGTGCACAAAACGGGCGAAGCAGCGCGCGCCATTGCCACACTGCTCCACCTCGCCGCCGTCGGCGTTGTGGATCAGGTATTCAAAGTCAATACCTGCACCGGGCGAGGGCCGCACCGTCAGGATTTGGTCGGCGCCCACGCCAAAGTGGCGGTTGCCCAAAAAACGGTACTGGGCGGCGCTCAGGCCCAAGCGGCCACGGGTCTCGTCGAGCACGACAAAGTCATTGCCCGCGCCCTGCATTTTGGTGAACTGGATTCGCATGGCGCAATTATCGCCCCGGTGGTGGTGGCGAGCGGGCGTTTGGCTGCAAAATGCCCCGCATGGTACGACCCAATCAAATTCTGCAGCTGGCCGACGGCCCCATGCCTGCCCCCACTGACTGGCAAAGCGAGCGACCGGTGGCTTTGCTGAAAAACGTGCTGCGCCTGACCGCACCCAACCCCGGCGTGATGACCGGCCCCGGCACCAACAGCTACCTGGTGGGGGACGCCAACACCGGCTTCATCGCCATCGACCCCGGCCCCGCCGACGCGGACCACCTGGAGCGGCTTTGGCGCGCGGCGGTCCACCCCGATGGGTCTGGCGGTAACCTGCGCATGATTGTGTGCACGCATTCACATGCCGACCACTCGCCCGGTGCTGCTCCTTTGCAGGCGCTGTGCAGCCCCACCCCGCCGATCCTGGGACTGCCCTCGGCCCCCACGGCGCGTGCCGCCAGCACCTTCACACCGGACCATTCGCTATCAAATCAGGAGCTGCTCACGCTGATTCCACGGGGGCTAGAGGCCGATTTGGCTATCAATGTAAGCCACACCCTCCAAGTGATTCACACACCGGGCCATGCGGCCAACCACGTCTGCCTGCTGTTGCAAGAAGACGGCCTGCTGTTCACCGGCGACCATATCCTGAACGGCAGCACCACGGTGATTGACCCGCCCGACGGCCAGATGGCGGACTACCTGGATTCGCTGGACCGGCTGCACGCGCTCTGTCTGGAACACGATGTGCAGTACCTCCTGCCCGCCCACGGCCATGTGATGGGCGGCCAGCGCGGTGAAGCCTTGCAGGTCATCACCCACCTCAAGGCGCACCGGCTGCAACGCGAGGCCAAAATTCTGGCGGTCATGCAAGCCAATCCGGCGGGCACACTGGACGACTGGTTGCCCCTGGCCTATGACGACGTCCACCCGCGTATCTGGCCGGTGGCCAAACGCTCCCTGCTGGCGCACGTAGAGCGAATTCAGGCCTTGCGCTTCAACAAAGAAAAACCATGAAAAAGAACACCCCCGAGTTGGACACTGGCGAACGGCTGGCCAAACGCATCGCCCAGATGGTGCCCTGCTCACGCCGCGAGGCCGAGCAGTACATCGAAGGCGGCTGGGTGCGTGTGGACGGCGTGGTGGTCGAGGAGCCGCAGCACCGCGTGCTGCACCAGACCATCACCCTGGACCCCAACGCGTCCCTGATGAACCTGACCCCGGTGACCCTGGTGCTCCACAAACCGCCCGGCTGGCTGGACGGCACCGACGATGAAGATGACGACGACGAACCCGTACGGCCCCCCAGGGGCCGCGCGCCCAAGGCCAACAACGCCCGCACCCTGCTGCAAGCAGCCAACCACTTCGCCCAGGACGCGTCCGGCATTCGCCTGCTGAAGCGCCATTTCAACCACCTGGACGGCCTGGTGCCGCTGGAAACCGGCGCCAGCGGACTGCTGGTGTTCACCCAGGACTGGCGCACCGAACGCAAGCTCACCGAAGACCTGGACGCCATGGAGCACGAACTGATCGTGGACGTGCAGGGCGAGGTGTCCCCCGAAGCCATGCAACGGATCCACCGTGCGTTGAAAGATGAACGCAAGCCCCTGCCCCAGGCCAAGGTCAGCGTGAACAGCGCCAGCCCCGAGCGCAGCAAGTTGCGCTTTGCCATCAAAGGCGCCCACCCCGGACTGGCCGCCCACCTGTGCGAGAAAGCCCAGCTGAACATTCTGGCCATGCGCCGCATCCGCCTGGGCCGTGTCGCGCTGGGGGATTTGCCGGTGGGGCAATGGCGTTACCTGGCCGGGCATGAAAGGTTTTAACCTTACATCTGGATACCATTTGCACTGCATTTGGACTTTTGTTATTTTGGGCCGCAAAATATGATGGCCTGACCATCCCCTCAACGTTCACAGGAGACATGCCATGCCACTCCACTATTCCAAACATGCTATTGCCCTGGCCGCATTTGCAGCAGGGGTCGGTTGGGCGGGATCTTCATTCGCACAGGGGCTGTATTTCCTCGGATCCCCCAACCCCATGTCCCTGGGGGCGAGTACCCCCACCGAATCGGATGCCGACCTGGTACGCCTGGGCAGAACCGGCTTGCGGCTGCCCATGGCCAGCAACACCGAGTTCAAGGGGCGGCTGGGCTACCAGCTGACGCCGAATTTTGCGGTGGAAGGGGGTTATGTGGACCTGGGCACACAGAGCTACGCCACCGGTCTCGGCGGCGGCCTCAAAGGGCTGGATGCCCAATCCAGCGGCATGAATGTGTCTGCGCTGGGGATCATGCCCGTCAACTACCAGTTGTCGGTGTTTGGCAAGGTAGGCTACACCAGCGGCTCACTCCGGGGAACCGACAGTGTGGGGGGTACATCCATCAGCATCAGCCAGGACAGGAACAGCCTGGGCATGGGCCTGGGCGGCATCTACCAGATCACCCCCTCCATCGGCCTGCGGGCCGAGTGGGAGCGCCCGTACAGCGATGTCAACCTGCTGACCTTCGGGCTGCAGGCGCGGTTTTAAGGGCTGCCCCCACGCTTGCCGCTGCGCGTGCTGCGCTGCCCCCCGAGGGGGTCGTCGTCGCCTTGGGGCGGCCCGGCGGCGACTTAACTCGCGATATAACTCGTCAGCTGGCTGATGGTTTGCTCGTGGTCGGCGATGATGTCGTTCATGATGTCGCGAATCGAGATCATGCCCAGCACCTTGTCGCCGTCCACCACGGGCAGGTGGCGAATTTTCTTCTGGCCCATCAGGGCCATGCATTCCCGGGTGCGGGTTTGGGGCGAGACGGTGAGCACTTTGGCCGTCATGATGTCCGACACCGGTGTTTCCTTGGACGACTTGCCCGCCAGTGCAATCTTGCGGGTGTAATCCCGCTCCGAGAGCACCCCCACCAACTTGCCCTGGTCGATCACCATCATGGCACCCACATTGTGCTCGGCCATGCGCTGCAAGGCTTCAAACACGCTGTCTCTGGGGCTGAGCGCCCACATGGTTGCCTCGCGCTTTTTCAACAATTCAAGTATCGGTCGCATGGAGCCTCCTAAAAAAGGGTACAGGAGGTCAACCATACATCAAAAAAAGTGTGAAGCCCACCGATAAGCCGGATTCTGTGCACGGGGGTTTCCCCCCATGTGACCACCATTAATCTGGGCCACGGGTCACCCCGTGGCTCGGTGCTACCTACCCGCCAACTCCGGGGGCCCCGTCAACGTTGGCCTACTTGGTATTGCTGCGCGTAGAGATTGCCCGTTTCACCCGATGTGGCTTCGCCCATCGGGTGGCTATGCGCACCCGGTTACCCGGGGGCTGGCTTACGCCAGCCAGCACGCATAGAACACCCAAAAAACTAGGCCCATCGACTCGTCTCTGTTGCTCTGATCCTCACCTTATATCCCTTGCTTGCGCTTGAGACTTTCAGTGGACAGCCGTTAGCTGCTACGCTGCCCTATGCAGTCCGGACGTTCCTCCAGTGCCTGGTTTCCCAGATTGCACCAGCGGTGGTCTGGCGGGCTTCACACCGCCGATTATCGCGGCTACACATATCCATATATTGAAATCAGTGAATGAAGTAGCAGAAAATATGCACAAATTGACCCACCACCGGAGAATTCGATGAAAGCCGACAACATTCTGCAGACCATTGGCAACACCCCGCATGTGCGCATCAACCGCCTGTTTGGCAGCGCCCACAACGTATGGATCAAGTCCGAGCGCAGCAACCCCGGAGGCTCCATCAAGGACCGCATCGCCCTGGCCATGGTGGAGGCGGCCGAGAAAAGCGGCGATCTGCAGCCCGGCGCCACCATCATCGAGCCCACCTCGGGCAACACCGGCGTGGGACTGGCCATGGTGGCTGCGGTCAAGGGCTATAAGCTGATTCTGGTGATGCCCGACAGCATGTCGGTGGAGCGCCGCCGCCTGATGCTGGCCTACGGCGCGTCGTTTGATCTCACACCGCGTGAAAAAGGCATGAAGGGCTCCATCGCCCGCGCCCAGGAACTGGCGGCCACCATTCCCGGCGCCTGGATTCCCCAGCAGTTCGAAAACCCCGCCAACATTGAGGTGCATGCGCGCACCACGGCCCAGGAAATCCTGGCCGACTTCCCCGATGGCATCGACGTCCTCATCACCGGCGTGGGCACCGGCGGCCACATCAGCGGAGTGGCCCAGGTGCTCAAAGCGAAGTGGCCCCAGCTCAAGGTCTACGCGGTGGAACCGGCACTGTCGCCCGTGATCTCGGGTGGCGCCCCGGCGCCTCACCCCATCCAGGGTCTTGGCGCGGGCTTTATCCCCAAAAACCTGATAACCGAACTACTGGACGGCACCATCCTGGTGGACGCCGAACCGGCCCGCGAAATGGGGCGCCGTTGCGCCGCCGAAGAAGGCATTTTGGTGGGCATCTCCAGCGGCGCCACCCTGGCGGCCATCGCGCAAAAGCTGCCCGATCTGCCAGCGGGCGCCACGGTGCTGGGCTTCAACTACGACACCGGCGAGCGTTATCTGTCGGTGGAGGGATTTTTGCCCGCCTGACAGACCCGCCGGATAGTGCCGGTAAACCGCTTTGCGCACCCAGGCCCCGACCGAAAGGCGGGGCCTTTATCATTGCAGCCCTGCTTGATAACCACGAGCCCGCCATGCTACGCATCTCCGAACTCAAACTCCCCCTGACCGCCTTGCCGGTGGACACCCGCCGCGCCGCCGACGCGCCCAGCGAAACCGACGAAGACCGCACACCGCCACCACAGCCCATCGCCGCGCTCACCCGCCTGGCGGCGCAAACCCTGGGCGTATCCGAATCCGACATCCTCCTCCTTCAGGTGTTCAAGCGCAGTTTTGACGCCCGCAAGGCCGAACTGCTGGCGGTCTATATCGTGGATCTGGAGCTCGCCCCCGCCCAGGAGTCCGCCGCACTGGCCAAGTTTGCAAACAACTCGCACATTAACGCCACGCCCGACATGGCCTACCGCCCGGTAGGACAAGCGCCTGGGGTCTTGGAGCTGCGCCCCGTGGTGGTCGGTTTTGGCCCCTGCGGCATGTTCGCCGCATTGGTACTGGCGCAAATGGGCTTTTGCCCCATCGTGCTGGAGCGCGGCACCACGGTACGCCAGCGCACCAAGGACACCTGGGGCCTGTGGCGCAAAAAGGAGCTGAACCCCGAGAGCAATGTGCAGTTTGGCGAAGGCGGCGCGGGCACTTTTTCGGACGGCAAGCTGTACAGCCAGATCAAGGACCCGCGTCACCTGGGGCGCAAGGTGATGCACGAGTTTGTCAAGGCGGGTGCGCCCGCCGACATTCTGGTGGAGGCCCATCCCCACATTGGCACGTTCAAGCTGGTCAAGGTGGTGGAAAACATCCGTGAACAGATCATTGCGCTGGGCGGCGAGGTGCGCTTTGAGCAACGCGTGACCGATGTGCTATTAAAAAAGGAGCTTCCCACGCATATTCTGCACGGGCTACAGGTTAAAAACCTTGCAGATGGCAGCGAATACGAGCTACCGGCCAGCCATGTGGTCATGGCGCTTGGCCACAGCGCACGCGACACCTTTGCCATGCTGTTTGAGCGCGGCGTGGCCATGCAGGCCAAGCCCTTCTCGGTGGGCTTTCGCATCGAACACCCGCAAGGCGTGATTGACCGCGCCCGCTGGGGACGCCACGCGGGCCACCCGCTCTTGGGTGCCGCCGACTACAAACTGGTGCACCACGCCCAAAATGGACGCGGCGTCTACAGCTTTTGCATGTGCCCGGGCGGCACCGTGGTGGCGGCGACCTCGGAGCCTGGCCGCGTGGTCACCAATGGCATGAGCCAATATTCGCGCAACGAGCGCAACGCCAACGCCGGCATTGTGGTCGGCATTGAGCCGCCCGACTACCCCCAAGATGCGGCGGCCTTTGTGCAGGCCTTTGGCCCTGAGGCCGGGGAGCGCTACGCCAGCGAGGCCGCGCAGCGGCAACAAGCAGGCGCGTGGCCTGCCGCTGATGCCACCCACCCGCTGGCCGGCATCGCCTTGCAGCGCCAACTGGAATCGGGCGCCTATGTGCTGGGCGGCAGCAATTACGAGGCACCCGGACAACTGGTGGGGGACTTCATCGCTGGTCGTGCATCCACCGGCTTTGGCTCGGTGTTGCCGTCGTACAAACCCGGCGTCAAGCTGGGCGACCTGGCCCCCAGCCTGCCGCACTACGCGATCGAAGCCATCCGCGAAGCCCTGCCCGCCTTTGGCCGCAAGATCAAGGGCTTTGACATGGCCGACGCGGTGCTGACCGGGGTGGAAACACGCACCTCCTCCCCCTTGAAGATTCCCCGGGGCGACGACCTGCAAAGTGTGAACGTACGGGGTCTGTACCCGGCGGGCGAAGGCGCCAGCTATGCGGGCGGCATTTTGTCGGCCGGGGTGGACGGCATCAAAGTGGCCGAGGCGATGGCCCACAGCTTGCTGGGGATGGCGAATCCTGCCGCCTCCCGAACCATGGACCCACAGACCCGATGAACGATTGGAAACTTCTGCAAATGATCAAGGCTTGCGGCTGGCCCCTGGCCCCGGAGCTTCTCGCCAGCGACGCCAATTTCAACGCCCGCTTGGATGGCGGGCTGGTGCCGCTGCACTGGGCCTGCGCCCAGGGCAAGGCCGGGTTGGTGAAGCACATGATTCAGCACGGGGCGAATGTGCAGGACGCCGCCGACGACGGACAAACACCGCTCACCCTGGCGCTGAATGCGGGGAGCTTTCAGGTGGTGATGCTGGTCATCGACCGGCTCAAGGCGCTAGCCGCGCCGCCTCCAGACTTGGCACTGCGCAAGCGCCTCACCGAAAGCTTCAGCAAGGGCCATACGGACGCCAGAAACCGCCTGGTGCAGACGCTGAAGGACTGGGACCGCATCGCCAAGAAGGCGGGCACAGCCCCCGCGCCCTGACTCGACCTGGCCCGGGCCGGGCTAGGCTGCACGCGCGAGCACGACCAGGGGTATCGGAAGAGAAGGGAAATGTTGGACTTGCACACATGGTGGTCACCAAGATCACTGGCTGCCAACTTTCAAAAATGAATGTCAGGTATCGAGCGCGACGTCATTCGGTTGGGCAGCGGAAGCAGACCTTGTCGGCACCGGTTTGTGGGGGCCGTTGCCGCAGGGGTAGATGGTTCCGCTCATGTCCCCCGAACCGGGCTGCGCCCGGTTCTCCTCCTTTACTTCGCTGCACCATCCACCCCAGCGGCAACGGCGGCCAGCTGTGTTGGTATGCCATGTATTGATACCTGTGCATACCAAGCACGCTGGCAGACTGGGGACGCAGTGGCGTTCAGCGCAGTGAGGTTAAGGAGGAGCCCGCAGGGCGGGGGACACGAACGGAGCTGAACGCCGCTACGTCCCCAGTCCCGAAGTGCCACAGCCCCCGGTGTGCCGACATTCCTCTCAACGGTTTTGAAATTCGTCTTTGAAATGGCTGCAATGTGTCTTCAAGAGACATTCACGGGCCAGCGCTAAGCTGGCAGCATCCAACGTGAAGTCACAAGAGTCACCACAGTTTTGCTACCAATTTAGTAGCTGCTTGCGCAGCATCCATAAGGGCCAAGCACGGATGTGGCTGCAAAAAACAACCATGCGTGTCCTGCGCCGATGGACTCACCGTCAGTCCGCGCGTTTGAACATCGCCAGCAAGGACCCCGCCATCACAAAAAACGAGCCGAAGACGCGGTTCATGGCGCGGATATGGCTGGGTGCCTTCAAGGCGCCCAGCACCCGCGCGGCCAGCGCGGTGTAACCGGCCATGACCACCAGATCGGTGAAGCCCAGGGTGGCTCCAATGACCAGGTACTGTGGCAGCAAGGGCTGCGACAGGTTCATGAACTGGGGCACCACCGCCAGCAGAAACACCGTGCCCTTGGGGTTGACGGCGTTGATCATCCAGGCTTTGAGAATCATGGAGCGGCGGGTGATCTGTGCGCCCCCGTCCTGCTCGGCCACCATGGGCGCCGCGGGTGCGCGCCACTGCTGAATGCCCAGCCACACCAGGTAGGCCACCCCGGCCCACTTGACCACCTGGAAGGCCGTGCTGGACGCTGCCACCAGCGCGCCCAGGCCGACACCGACCACGATGACTTGTGTCCAGATGCCCAGCACCAGGCCAAAGGTGGTGAAGTAGCCACGGCGAAAGCCGTGGTTCAGCCCCGCGCTCATGGCGGCGACTGCACCGGCGCCGGGTGAAATGCTGATAGCCCAGGAGGCGGCAAAAAAGGCAAGCCAGGTGGAAAGTTCCATGATGAATACCGGTGGGAGTGGACCTGGCGTTGTAACACACCCAGGGCGCTGGGCCGCACAAACACGCATGCCTTGCAGGGATAAATAACATGCATCTGCTGGCTATGTTTTAATAGATGCATATTAGATGCTTCTTTATTTTCCATCTCTCCAACCCGAAAGGACCCGCCATGAACATCGACAAATTCAAGGACCAGCACGTTGACATTCTGGACGGCATCGCTGCGCTGCGAAAAGCCACCCAAGCGGGAATCCACGGCAATGCCGCCGAAATTGCCAAGCTGATTGTGACCATGAGTTCCACCATCAAGTTGCATCTGGCCGTGGAAGACCAGTTCCTGTACCCCGCATTACAAAGCGGGAGCAACGCCTCCCTGGCCAAGATGGGCAAAAAATTTCAGAATGAGATGGGTGCGATTGCATCGGCCTATATGGGGTTTGCGGGCCGCTGGAACCAGGCGGCCAAGGTTTCGGCTGACCCCGAGGGCTTCCGCTCTGACGCCAACACGGTGCTCAAAGTCCTCCATGGCCGGATGCAGAAAGAAAACACGGTTTTCTATCCGGCCATCGAAGCGCAATAGAACGCTTAGCCTGGCTTGACCAGGCATTCTGGAGCCCTGCATGCCCCCACCAGCGGACGAAATCGACATCCCCTTGTTTGACATGGTGCTCTGTTTTTCCAGAGCCATCGACTTTCTTCACCCTAAAATTTCAGAGCACCACCTGCGTGTGGCCTACGTGGCGTCTTGCCTGGCAGAGGAACTCGGTTTGGACCGCGAGGAAACCCAAAATGTGCTCATCGCCGGTGCGCTGCACGATGTGGCGGCCGTGTCCTGCGTCACACGGCTGCACTCCTTTGAGGATGCCCTGGCTTATTACCACGACAGCAGCCCGCAATTTTCCGATGATCTGCACCAACATGGGCGGGAGGGCTACCTGCTGCTGCGGGATTTCACGCCTTTTGCCGAGGCGGCCCAGGTCATTCGCTTTCACCACGTCAATTGGGATTTTGGCCGGGGCAGCGCGTTCCAGGGTGCGCCGGTGCCTCTGTCCAGCCATATTTTGCGTCTTGCGGACCGCGTCGCGGTACTGCCAAATGACGAACAAAACATACTGAGCCAAGTGGCAGACATTCGCGCAACGGTGATCGCCGGGGCCGCCTCCTTGTTCAAGCCCGAAGTGGTCTCGGCCTTTGAATCCATCTCCGAAAAGGAGTCCTTCTGGCTTGACCTGACCAATCGGCACAAGGAGGCCATTCTGAAAAAGCGCTTCGGCGCCCCCAAAGTGCGGCTCCACCTGGATGGACTTCACCAGCTGTCGCGCATTTTCGGAAAAATCATCGACTACCGCAGCCCCTTCACGGCCACCCACTCCAGCGGCGTTGCCGCCATCAGTGAAGAACTCGCCACCCGCCTGGGCATGCCCACGCCACACAGAAGACTGATCGGGGTGGCGGGCTATTTGCACGACATCGGAAAACTGGCGGTGCCGACCACGCTGCTCAACAAGCAGGGGAAACTGACGCCCGAGGAAATGGCGATCGTCCGGCAGCACCCCTACTACACGCACCAGATTCTGTCGATGGTGCCGGGGCTGGAAACGGTGAACACCTGGGCCTCGCTGCACCATGAGCGGCTGGACGGCACGGGTTACCCCTTTCGCACCCGCGACATCCCGCTCGGTGCACGCATCGTCGCCGTGGCAGACATCTTCACGGCGATCACCGAGAACCGCCCCTACCGCGCCGGAATGGACCGGGCGCAGTGCCTGGCCGTGCTGGACCAACTCGTATCAGAAGGGGCCATCGACGGCGATGTGGTGGCGGTGCTGCGGGGCGATTTCGAGGAAATTCACCACATCCGCAGCCGGTCGCAGCAAGCGTTCGCCCCTACGATTTTTGCAGCGCGGCAATACGCTCTTCAATCGGAGGATGGGTCGAGAACAGTTGCCCAATGCCGCCGGTGATGCCGAAGGCAGCCACGCTCTTGGGCAATTCGCCCGGCGTCATGCCGCCCAGGCGGGCCAGGGCGTTGATCATGGGCTGCTTGCGGCCCAGCAACTGGGCGGCACCGGCATCGGCGCGGAACTCGCGGTGGCGCGAGAACCAGGCGACCACGATGGCGGCGGCAAAGCCCAGCACGATGTCGAGCACGATGGTGGTGATCATGTAGCCAATACCGGGGCCGCTGGAGCGTTCGTCGCCCTTGCGCAAAAAGCTGTCCACCGCATAGCCGATGACGCGGCTGAGGAACACCACAAAGGTGTTCATCACGCCCTGAATCAGCGTCATGGTGACCATGTCGCCGTTGGCGACGTGGGCGATTTCGTGGCCGATCACGGCTTCGATTTCTTCCGGTGTCATGCCGCGCAGCAAACCGGTGGACACGGCCACCAGGGCTGAATTTTTGAAGGCTCCGGTGGCAAAGGCGTTGGGTTCGCCGTCAAAAATACCGACGTCAGGCATGCCGATGCCGGCCTTGTCGGCCAGTTTGCGCACGGTTTCCACAATCCAGGCTTCGTCCCCGTTTTGCGGCTGCTCAATGATGCGCACGCCGGAAGTCCATTTGGCCATGGGTTTGCTGATCAAGAGGGAGATGATGGCGCCGCCAAAGCCCATGACCAAAGCAAAGCCCAGCAAGGCGCTCAAATTCAGGCCACTGGAGGTGAGGTAGCGGTTGACACCGAGCAAACTGGCCACGATGCCCAGCACCGCGACAACCAATACGTTGGTCAAAACAAACAGAAGAATGCGTTTCATAAAGTCTTTCAAAAACAGCCCAATGAAGGGAGCCATTGCGCGAATGGTAGGGGCGCCGGGGCCGATTTCAAGCCAGCCCGGCGATCAGCCCACAGAGTTTACGGGGTTTTAAGGGGCCGAAATACGCTGGAATCGGCATAAAACGCGGGGTCCGCATTGGCCGCCCACCAGCCCGGCACACCCAGCACCGGCAGGTGCGCAAAGGGCTTGCTGGCGAGTTTGACGGCGCTCAGGTCCGCCGCCATCCAGGCGTCCAGTTCTGCTATCGAATTGATAGCTGTTTGCGCACGGTAGACGTGGGCTGTGATGGGTTTTCGTGGTGCAACCAGCTTCTCCAGCAGCGCATGGCCAAACAGCAGCAGATGGGCCTGTTGCCACAGGGGGCGCAAGTCCACGAACAGCGTGTGCCAGTCTTTGGCGGCGAGTGCGTCCCACAGGGCATCGGGTGCTTGCAAAAAGGCGGCGTTTTCGTCAAACACCGTGAGCGCATCACGCGCCGGGCCGCGCACCGGCTGGATGCCAGTCTGGGCGATCTGCGCCACATGCAGGTGGTTGAGGCGGCGTTTGGTCAAAGGAAATTGCAGCCACGCCAAGCCATTGAAAAAATCGTGCAGGCCCTCGCGGGTGGGGCAGCAGTTGCTCTCAAAAATATAGCCCTCATAGGCTTGGCCCGGAGGCAAATCGCTTTGCGGCACGAAGTGCACCGGGGTGGCTTGCGGTGCCAGGGCGGCGTTCAGCGCCTGCGCGTTAGACATGCCCGCCGCCACCTGGGCGGCGGTGCCCTGCCCCACCGGCACATACGGCGCCAGCCAGGGCGCGGACCAGTCGATGGACTCCACCCGGTCGGACCCCTGTGGCAGAACGGACCCTGCGGGCTTGGGATTTTTCAGCACCATCGAACTCAGAACAGGTTCTGCACGGGGGTGTAGGTCACGGTTGTGGGCTTTTCCGGGGGCAGCAGGGCAAAGTGGTACGGAAATTTTTTCAGCAGCTTGGTGGCCGTCGTGTGTTTACCGCGCAACTTGGCGTCCAGCAGCGCCTTGGCGACGGCGGCCAGCGATTGCGCTTGCCCCGATTGCAAGGCGGGCACGGCCGCCAAAATGGCCGCCACATCCAGTGTGTGCGGCCGGTGGGCAGCGCTCTCGGCGGCCACCGGCTCGTGTGCATCGGGCGTTGCGGTGCTGGCTGGCAGGTCGTTGGCGGGCGTGGTTTTACTGGCTACCTTTTTAGCAGCGGCTTTTTTGGCGGGCGTTTTAGCAGGCGGTTTGGCGGCGGGGGCTTTTTTCACCGGAGCTTTCTTCGCGGCCGAACGTCGCCCCACGGGTTTGTCCAGCGCAGACGCTTCATCTGCGGTCCCCGGGAACTCGTGTAAGGCCTGCTCCTGCCCGACCAGGATCACCCGGTCGTAGGCCGAGATGGCTTCGCGCCCCATCTTGCTGCGCTCCGACACGCACAGCATGCGAATGCCGCGCTCCCGCAGGCGCACCACCAGGGGGACAAAGTCCGCATCGCCCGAGCCGATGACGACCATCTTGGGCGCGGGCGTATGGCAGGCAAATTCCATCGCATCCACGGCCAGCGCAATGTCGGTGGTGTTTTTGGTCAGCGACAGATTGACAAAGGGGCGCACGGCCCACGCCCGCAGCACCTCGGCCAGGCTCCTGAGGTTCTCGGAACTGCCATAGGCCCGCCGCACGGGGATGGCCCCTTCGGACTCCTCCAGAATACGAAACGCCTCATCCACCCAGGCGCCCGAGTTCAGGTTGTCGGCGTCGATCAAAAAGATGTTCATTGCGGTTCCTCTTGGGCGTGCCCCTGGGCTGCGGGCGATGGACTTTTAGCGGACCAATTTCCAGGGCAGGGTTTCGCCCGAACGCAAAGGCTTGAGCTGGGCTTCACCGAAGGCAAAGCTCTCGGGCGGTGTCCAGCTTTCACGGCGCAAGGTGATGGTGCCGGTGTTGCGCGGCAAACCATAGAAGTCTGCGCCATGGAAGCTGGCAAAGCCTTCCAGTTGGTCCAGCGCGCCCGCTGCGTCAAAGGCCTCGGCGTACATCTCCATGGCGGCGTGCGCGGTGTAGCAGCCGGCGCAGCCGGTGGCGTGCTCTTTGAGGTGCGCGGGGTGCGGCGCACTGTCGGTGCCCAAAAAGAACTTGGCCGATCCGCTGGTGGCGGCCGCCACCAGTGCCTGGCGGTGCGTCTCGCGCTTCAGGACCGGCAGGCAGTAGTAGTGCGGGCGAATACCCCCGGTGAAGATGGCGTTGCGGTTGTAGAGCAGGTGGTGGGCGGTGACGGTGGCGGCCGTGAAGCGGTCTGCGTCAGCCACGTACTGCGCGGCCTCGCGTGTGGTGATGTGCTCGAAGACGATTTTGAGCTCAGGAAAGTCGCGGCGCAGCGGGATCAGCTGGGTGTCGATGAACACCGCCTCGCGGTCGAACAGGTCGATGTCGGGCGAAGTCACTTCGCCATGCACCAGCAGCAGCAGGCCTGCGCGCTGCATGGCTTCCAGTGTTTTGTAGGTCTTGCGCAGGTCGGTCACACCAGCATCGCTGTTGGTGGTGGCACCCGCCGGGTACAGCTTGGCGGCCACCACGCCTGCGTCCCGGGCACGTTTGATCTCGTCGGCGGGCAGGTTGTCGGTGAGGTACAGCACCATCAGGGGCTCGAACTGCACGCCTGGCGGCACGGCGGCCTGAATACGTTCCTGGTAGGCCAGCGCTTGCGCGGCAGTGGTCACCGGTGGGCGCAGGTTGGGCATGATGATGGCGCGGCCAAACTGGGTTGCGGTGTGGGGCACCACGGTGTGCAGGGCATCGCCATCGCGCACATGCAGGTGCCAGTCATCGGGTCGGGTCAGGGTGAGGGTAGAGGTCATGGCGCTATTGTCCCAAATGGCGGGCCAGCAGGTAATCCCACAGCGCTTGCGCATTGCGCTTGGGCGCGGGCCCGGCGCTGCGGTTGGTGTGTACGCCGGATTTGCCGGCCTCTTTGGTCGAAGGGCGCTCCCGGTAGGCCCGCACTTCCATGACCAACTCCAAATTCTTCAGGTGGGTCGGCGCGGCACTCACCAGCTTTTTGGCCCGCAAGTCTTTCTTGACGGCGCTGTACGGCAAAAAGGCGATGCCGTGGCCTTCCAGCGCCATGGCTTTCAGGCCCTCGGCCATGTCGGTCTCGTACACCCGGTCGAAATGGATGGCGGAGCCCGACTGCTTGAGGATGAGGTCGACCATCTGCCCCAGGTAGGCGCCCGGTGCATAACCCAGGTAGGGCAAGGGCTGGCCCGCCTTGCCGGGCAACTGGAACAAAGGGGCGCCGTCGGCATCCGGCTTGACGTAGGGCGCTACTGTTTCCTCCCCCAGACTGACCATCTCGTAACGTTCGGTATCCAGCTGGTTGGGCTGCGAGGGATGGTGGTAGGCAATCAGCAGGTCACAACTGCCCTCCACCAGGCGCATGACCGCATCGTGCACATTGAGGGCGATCAAACGGCTTTTGATCGGACCGAAATTGTCCCGCAGCCCGGACACCCAGGCAGGAAAGAAGGTGAAGGCCAGCGTGTGCGGCACCGCGAATTCGACCACGTCCTGCCCGGCCGTGGTGTGTCCGCGCAGCATGGCGCGGGTGCTCTGCAGCGCCTGCAGAATTTCCAGCGACTGGTCGTACAGGGTTTCTCCCGCAGGGGTGAGCCGCGTGGGGTAGGAGCTGCGGTCCACCAGGTCGGTGCCCGCCCAGGCCTCCAGCGACTGGATGCGCCGCGAAAAGGCCGGCTGCGTGACGTGGCGCAGTTGGGCGGAACGGCTGAAACTGCGGGTTTCAGCGAGGGAGACAAAGTCTTCAAGCCATTTGGTTTCCATGCCGGGAATTATGCGCGGACTGCCCGCCCTTGGGCCTACTCGGAACTCTGCTGCAGCGCCCACATCTCGGCATACCTTCCATTCGCCGCCAGCAACTCCGCATGCGTCCCCCGCTCCAGAATCCGCCCGGCGTCCATCACCAGAATCTCGTGTGCGTCCACCACCGTGGACAGGCGGTGCGCAATCACCAGCGTGGTCTTGTTTTGCGCCACGCTTTGCAGCTCGGCCTGGATGGCGCGTTCGTTGGCGCTGTCCAGCGCCGCAGGCGGCCTTATCCATCTGCTCGCGTGTGGCGCCAGGTTTGCCGTGGCGATGTTGTATTCCAGCGTGTCGTTTAATCCGCTGTAATTTGATTGAACTCACACCCTATAAGTAGCTTTAAAACTACAATTCACTATGATCGAATTGCGCCGATACCAACTTGAAGATGACAGTTCGCCTGTCACGGACTGGTTACGTGGCTTGCGAGACATGCGGGCACGGGCACAAATTGAGGTTCGATTGCGGCGCGTATCAACTGGCAACTTCGGTGACTGCAAAGCGGTGGGCGAAGGCGTTTCGGAACTGCGGATCGATATTGGCAGCGGCTACCGCGTGTATTACGGAAAACACGGGCAGACACTGGTGATTTTGTTGTGTGGCGGTGATAAGGGTTCGCAGCAAACTGATATCGCGCATGCCAAGACTTACTGGGCAGACTGGAAAAGGAGAAATTCATGAAAAAAGCATTGACCGCCTCGGTGTCGCACACCGAGGAAACCATCAAGGAATTGCGCGCTGACCGGCAATTTGCCGTGGCGTATTTGAAGGCGGCGCTGGAAGAGTTGGATGATCCGAACAACCGTGCAGCAGGTCTGCTGGCCTTGCGCGATGTGGCCGAAGCTTACGGTGGTTTGGGGATGGTGGCCGAGCAAGCAGGCATCAGCCGGGAGGCGCTTTACCGCTCCTTGTCACCCAAGGGCAATCCGACTTTGAAGACCCTGCTGGCGGTGCTGAAGTCGGTCGGGATGCGCTTGTCGGTGGAGCCGGAAAATCATGCGCCTGCGTGAAGCTGTCTCAGTGACCGTTCAAGACTGATTGCAGCCATATCAAAGGCGAATTTCAGAACCGTTGAGATGAATGTCCGCACACCGGGGGCCTCTGGCACTTCGGGACTGGGGACGCAGTGGCACTCAGCTCCGTTCGTGTCCTCCGCCCTGCGGGCTCCTCCTTAACCTCACTGCGCAGAATGCCACTGCGTCCCCAGTCTGCCAGCGTGGTTGGTGTGCACAGGTATTCATGCATGGCATACCAACACAGCTGGCTGCCGATGACCCTGGGGTGGATGGTGCAGCGAAGTAAAGGCGGAGGTCCGGGCGCAGCCCGGACCGGGGAACATGAGCGGAGCCATCTGCCCCAGGGCCATCGGCCCACACAACCCACTATCATTTGAATAGCTGCTCACGCATACCCCACGCGGGCTACAACCCTAAAACACCCACAAACTACTCCGCAGCAGACTGCTGCAGCGCCCACATCTCGGCATACCTTCCATTCGCCGCCAGCAACTCCGCATGCGTCCCCCGCTCCAGAATCCGCCCGGCGTCCATCACCAGAATCTCGTGTGCATCCACCACCGTGGAGAGCCGGTGCGCAATGACCAGCGTGGTCTTGTTTTGCGCCACGCTTTGCAGCTCGGCCTGGATGGCGCGTTCGTTGGCGCTGTCCAGCGCCGAGGTGGCTTCGTCAAAGATCAATATCGGCGGGTTCTTGAGCAGGGTGCGGGCAATGGCCACGCGCTGCTTTTCTCCACCCGAGAGTTTCAGGCCGCGCTCACCCACCATGGTGCCGTAGCCCTTGGGGGTGGCGTGGATGAAGTTGTGGATGTGGGCGGCGCGGGCGGCCTCTTCCACGTCGATGCGGGTGGCACCGGGCTTGCCGTAGGCGATGTTGTATTCCACGGTGTCGTTGAACAGCACGGTGTCTTGCGGCACGATGCCAATCGCCTGGCGCACGCTGGACTGCGTGACCTGCTTGATGTCTTGCCCGGCGATGGCAATGTGGCCTTGCTGCACGTCGTAAAAGCGAAACAGCAGGCGCGCCAGGGTGGACTTGCCCGAACCCGAGGGGCCCACCACGGCCACAGTCTTGCCGGGGGGAATCTCAAAGCTGATGTCGTGCAGGATGGGGCGCGCGGGGTCGTAGGCAAAGTGCACATGCGCAAAACGCACGCTGGCGTCATGTGCGTCCTGGCTTAAACGCAGGGGCTGCGCGCCGGGCACATCGGCGATTTCGCGCTCGCGCTCCATCAGGGTGAACATCTTGTCCAGGTCGGTCAGGCTTTGCTTGATCTCGCGGTACAGCACGCCCAGGAAACCCAGCGGAATGTAGAGCTGGATCATGAAGGCGTTGACCATGACCAGGTCGCCCAGCGTCATGCGCCCGTCCACCACGCCCTGGGTGGCGCGCCACAGCATGGCCACCAGCCCGGTGGCGATGATGAGCTGCTGGCCGGTGTTGAGCAGGCTCAAGGTGGTCTGGCTTTTGACGGCGGCGCGGCGGTAGCGCTCCAGGTTTTCGTCGTAGCGGCGGGCCTCGAACTCTTCGTTGTTGAAGTATTTGACCGTTTCGTAGTTCAGCAGCGAATCAATGGCGCGGCTGTGCGCCGAGGAATCCAGCTCATTCATCTGGCGGCGAAACTGGGTGCGCCACTCGGTCACCACGATGGTGAAGCTGATGTAGAACACCAGCGCAATGATGGTGATTCCTGCAAACCACACATCAAACTTCACGGCCAGCAGGGTCAGCACCATGGCCACCTCGATCAGCGTGGGAATGATGCTGTACAGCGAGTAGCTGATGAGCGAATGCACGCCGCGCGTGCCGCGCTCGATGTCGCGCGTCATGCCGCCGGTCTGGCGCTCCAGGTGAAAGCGCAGGCTCAGGGCGTGTAAATGGCGAAACACCTGCAGCGAGATGGAGCGCGAAGCGCCTTCGGTGGCCTTGGCGAACACCAGCTCGCGCAGTTCGGCAAACACCGTGGTGGACAGGCGCAGCAGGCCATAGGCCAAGAGCAAGGCCACGGGCACCACCACCAGAGCGCTGGCCGTGATACCGCCCTGGGGGTTCATGGTGTCGACCAATTCCTTGAGCAGCAGCGGCACACTCACATTGGCCATCTTGGCGCCAATCATGAAGGCCAGTGCCGCCATGACGCGCCACTTGTACTCCCAGAGGTAGGGGAACAGGCGTTGGAGCGTGGCCCAGTCGGACCGGGGAGCGGCAGGCGCTTGCGCCCCGCTGGGATAGGGGATGGTGGATTCGCCAGAGCGGCGCATGGGTGACAATCTCAGAACTGAATAACCACAGATTGTCCCCCATGTCCACCAATACAAGCCCCGCTGGCGTTCAATTGCCCACCGACGAGACCCTGGTACTCAAGGTCATTCCCATGCCCGCCGACTGCAATGCCAACGGCGATATTTTTGGCGGCTGGGTGATGGCCCAGGTCGATTTGGCCGGTTCGGTGCTGCCTGCGCGCTACACCCAGGGCCGCATGGCCACGGTGGCGGTGAACGAGTTTGTCTTCAAGCAGCCGGTGCGGGTGGGCGACATTTTGTCGTTCTTTGCTAAGGTCAGCCGCATCGGGCGCACCTCCATCACGGTGAAGGTGGAGGTCTACGCCGAGCGCTACATCCGCCAGGGCCAGTACATCAAGGTCACGGAAGCGTCGCTCACCTATGTGGCGATTGACGACAACGGTAAGCCGCGTGAAATTCCCAAGCAAGACGGCACTATTGCTATCTAATTCATAGCTGCTTTCGCAGTATCTATGCGGGCTAGTAGTTCGTTTCATCAATTGAGTTACAAAATGGCCGATAATTGCAGCGGTTCATTCGCAACTCTTGGTGGAGACGCCCATGA
>Ga0156180_1038_pt1 | contig 55623 bp, 43 predicted proteins | sample RifCSPlowO2_12_FD_107833 | JGI IMG/M metagenome (GOLD analysis project Ga0156180, IMG submission 107833) | Burkholderiales bacterium RIFCSPLOWO2_12_FULL_61_40
TCACCGGCGTAGGCGACGGGGTTACGGCTTTGGGCCTTGCCCGTCCCGCCCGACTCTTGCGCCTCGGGCACCGATGAGATCTCCCAGCTTCCGTGTAGATCGCTTCCCAACATGCTCAGGGTCTTTGACCGCGCGGGATCAAAACATGTCTTGCGATTGACGTCATGTTCCGTATTGCCTTCTGACATAGCTACGTCATGGGCATACCCGATTGAATGATTTCGCGGCTCTATGGCTGGCCTGCCGGTTTCCCCTGTCAACGCTTCGATCCACACCTCGCGATGTGCAACGCATGACTTGGGGTCTGAGTGATTCGCCATTTCTTCCCAGTATTGAACTTTCATCAACTACGATCTACCGGCTTACGCTGGCGCACAGCTACTATTTTAATAGCAAAAGCGCAGCACCAGAAGCGCAGCACCAGAAGCGCTGCGCTGACGCTACACCTGCGTGACCTGCCGACGTTTGAGAAAATACGGCACCAGCAACACACTGGCCACGACAAGCAATAGCGTGAGCGACATGGGGCGTTGCAAAAACACCAGGGCACTGCCCTCACCGATGGAGATGGCATTGCGCAACTGGGCTTCGGCCAGGGGGCCCAGGATCATGCCGACCACCACCGGTGCCGTGGGGAAATTGAAACACCGCATCACCAGCCCCAAAATCCCAATGCCGTACAGCAAGAACAAATCGAATGCGCTCTGGCGCATGCCGTAAGCCCCCACCGTGGCAAAAATCAGAATGCCGGCGTACAACTGGGGCTTGGGCACCCGCAGCAGCTTCACCCACAGACCGATCATGGGCAGGTTCAGCACCAGCAGCATCACGTTGCCGATGTACAGGGACGCGATCAAGGCCCACACCAGCGCTGACGAACTGGTAAACAGCTGGGGCCCGGGCTGGATGCCGTAGTTCTGAAACGCCCCCATCAAAATCGCGGTGGTATTGGACACCGGAATGCCCAAGGTCAACAGCGGAATGAGGGCCGTCGTCACCGTGGCATTGTTGGCCGCTTCCGGCCCGGCCACGCCTTCAATCGCTCCTTTGTTGCCGAATTCCGCTTTGTTGGCGCCCTTGGCCAGCTTCTTTTCTGTGGCATAGCTCAAAAAGGTCGGTATCTCGGTGCCCCCGGCAGGAATGCAGCCAAAGGGTGCGCCGATGGCGGTTCCCCGCAGCCAGGCGGGAATGGAGCGGCGCCAGTCGCTCACCGTCATGGAGACGCGGCTCATCTTGTTTTGGGACTCTACCAAACGCCCTTCGAACAGCACCGCGTGCAAGGCTTCTGCCACCGCGAACAAACCTACCGCCACCAGCACAATTTCCACACCGTCGATCAGTTCGGGAACATTGCCGGTGTAGCGGGCCTGGCCGGTAATCTGGTCCATGCCGATCAACCCCGCGGCCAGCCCGACAAACAGGGCCGTCAAGCCCCGCACCGTACTTTGCCCCAAGACTGCACTGACCGTGATGAAAGCCAATAACATGAGGCAAAAGTACTCAGGTGGCCCAAGCCGGACCGCGTATTCCGCCACGATGGGCGCAAACAGGGTAACAAAAATGGTGGCGAAGGTACCCGCCACAAACGATCCGATGGCCGCCGTGGCCAGCGCCGCGCCCGCCCGCCCGCTCTTGGCCATTTTGTTGCCCTCCATGGCCGTGACCATGCTGGCCGTCTCACCGGGGGTGTTCAACAAAATCGAGGTGGTGGAGCCACCGTACATGGCACCGTAGTAGATACCGGCAAAGAAAATCATCGATGCCGTGGCCTCCACCTGTGCGGTGATGGGCAGCAACATGGCCACGGCAGTCGCCGGACCAATGCCGGGCAACACGCCCACGGCCGTGCCCAGTGCACAACCCACGAAAGCCCACAGCAGGTTGACCGGTGTGCCCGCTGTGGCAAACCCCTGCAGCAATTGGCTCCAGATATCCAGCATTACAGCCACCCGCTTTGTGTGAGGCCAGGCAAGTTGATGGCCAGAAATTTTGTAAACAACCAATACACCGGTGCGGCAATCAGCAAACCCACCCCCAGATCCGTCAGCCAGGGCTGCATGCCGGGAGTGGCCTTGCCCTGGGCATTGCGCAGACCGCGTGCCGCCAGCACAAAACACAGGGTGCAGCTCGGAATGAAACCCAAGGTGGTAATCAGGGCCGCATTGGCCAGCATGCCCGCAGACATCCAGACAAAACCGCTCCAGTAGGGCGGCCCGCCAAAGGTCTCGTCGTCCATCTCGCGAAACCCGCCTGTGCGTGCTTCATAGACCAGAAAGGCGCCGCACACCAAGAGCGCCGACGCCACTAGCCACGGCAAGAAGTTGGGACCTACACCCGCGTAACCCGCATCCGAAGGGATACTCACCGCACCTGCTGCCAGGCCCAAGGCCAGCAGCACCACACCCGCCCCCACCAGGGTCTGGCCTTGCTGACTTTGCGCCTGTGCCATCACACCATCCCCGACAGGTGCATGATGCCGCGCAGGCTGGAGAACTCAGCGTCCACGTAGTCGCCAAAGGCCTTGCCAGTGAGCAGCGCAGGGGTCCAGGCATTTTTCTCCAGGGATTCCTGCCAGGACTTGGATTGGGTCGCCTTGACCACCAACTCGGTCAGTGCCGCGCGCTGTGCGGGGGTGATGCCAGGGGCGCCATACACGCCGCGCCAGTTGCCCAGCACCACGTCATAGCCCTGTTCTTTCATAGTGGGAATGCTGCTGCCGGGCAGGCGTTTTTCAGCCGTCACGCCAATGGCGCGCATTTTGCCTGCGGCAATGTACTGCGCAAATTCGCTCAGGCCGCTGCCACCCACCGTAATGTTGCCGCCCAAAATAGCCGCAGTGGCCTCGCCGCCGCCCCGAAAGGCCACGTAGTTCACCCGTTTCGGGTCCACACCCACCTTGCCCGCCAGCATGGAAGCGCAGATGTGCTCGGTAGAGCCGCGCGAACCGCCGCCCCACTTCACGCTGCCTGGGTCTTTTTTCATTTGGTCCACCACGTCTTTCATGGTCTTGAGCGGTGAGTTGGCGGGCACCACGAACACGTTGTATTCGCTGGTGATGCGGGCAATGGGCGTGGCCTTGTCCAGCGACACCTGGGGCTTGCCGGTGATGATGCCGCCCACCATGACGGCGCCGGTCATCAGCAGGGCGTTGGCGTCACCCTTGTTGGCGTTGACAAACTGGGCCAGTCCGATGATGCCGGCCGCGCCGCCCTTGTTGTCGTACTGCACGGTGTCGGCCACCTTGGCGTCGATCAGGGCTTTACCCAGAGCACGTGCGGTTCCGTCCCAGCCACCGCCGGGGTTGGCGGGAATCATCATTTTGAGATTGGTGGCGGCGTGGGCCGTCAGGGGCAGGCTGCCAGCGGCAGCCAGGGCGGCCAGGGATTTCAGAAAAGTATCACGGCGCATGGGGTATCTCCTCGTGTTGAAAACAACCCTATGATCTGTCGCAAGCCTGTCAAACGGCTGTCCAGAATCCTAGGGAAAACACCAACACGCCAGACCATGCACCTGCTCCTGATCGAAGACGACGCCGCACTTCACACCGCCCTGCAACGCAGCCTGGTACGCAGCGGCATGCGCGTGGAGGTGTGCAGCGACGGGCTGCGCGCGCTGGGGGCATGGAAGGCGCAAGCGCCCGATGTGGTGGTGCTGGACCTGAGCCTGCCTGCGATGGACGGACTGGACGTGCTGCGCCAGGCCCGCCAGGCGGGGCTGGACACCCCGGTGCTGATCCTCACGGCCCGCGGCACCGTGGGTGACAAGGTGCTGGGGCTCAATGCGGGCGCCGACGACTACCTGCCCAAACCCTTCGACCTGGACGAACTCGAAGCCCGCGTGCGTGCCCTGCACCGCCGCCACGGTGCAGCCGCACCCGCCGATGCCGGCGGCAACAGCGTGCAGTGGGGCCAGCTGCGCCACGACCGGGACAACGGAGCCATTTACCACCAGCACAAGGTGCTGGACCTCACCCCGCGCGAACTCACCTTGCTCAGTGTGCTCATGGCCAAACAGGGCCAGGCCCTTTCCAAGGAACGTTTGTTCGAACTGGTGTTTCCGGGCGAAACCCATGTGCAGTACGAAGCCATTGAAGTGGTGGTGTACCGCTTGCGCAAAAAACTCGCCAACACCGGCGTGGTCCTGACCACCCTGCGTGGACTGGGCTACCTGCTTAAGCTGGGCAACTGACATGGGCGCCCCCCGCAAGCCCCGAAGCGGTGCACACCCGCCCTCTTACTCGCTGCGCCGACAATTGCTGGTGGGCATCCTGGTGCCCATTGGCCTGTTTGTGGTGATGGACACCTACAGCCTGTACCGGCAGGCCCTGGACGCGGTCAACATCGCCTACGACCGAACCCTGCTGGCCTCCGCCAAGGCCATTGGCGAGCTGCTGGAGGTCGATGGCGAAGGACCCCAGGCCCGGATTCACGCGCAAATCCCCTACTCCGCACTGGAGCCGTTTGAAGCCGACAACCGCAGCCGCATGAGCTACCGGGTGTCGGACGCACGCGGGCTGTGGATCGACGGTGCGCAAGACCTGCCCACCTGGACCGGCACCCTGCCCAACCAGGGCCCCTACGCCGCCCTGGTGGACTTTTACGACGACCAGTTTCGCGGCGACCCGGTGCGGGTGGCCGTGCTGCTGCAGCCGGTGGCCAGTGTGCGCGGCCATGCCATGGCCACCGTCCAGGTAGCCGAAACGCTGGAGCTGCGCCACACCCTGGCGCGCCAGATCTTGCTGGACACGCTGCAGCGCCAGGCCCTGCTTATCAGCGTCATTACCCTGGCAGTGCTGTTCGTGGTGCACCGGGTCACCCAACCGGTGCGCCGCCTGAGCCAGCGTTTAAGCCAGCGCAGCGAAGACGACCTCACCCCTATTGACGCACCCGACCTGCCGCTGGAGATTCGCCCCTTGAGCGACGCCACCAACCAGGTGATGGGGCGCCTGCAGCACCTGCTGGACCACCAGAAACGCTTTGTCCGGGACGCCGCCCACCAGTTGCGCACACCGCTGGCGGTGCTGAAAGTGCAGGTGCAGTCGGCGCTACGCGGTGACATGGCCGCCCCGGACGCGCTGGCCGAAATTCAGCACACCGTGGACCGCGCAACGCTGCTGGCCAACCAGATGCTGTCACTCGCCAAGGTGGAGCAGGTGCGCCAGCAGCAAGACTTCCACCCCATCGATTTTTCCGATGCCGTGCGGACCGTGGCGCTGGACTTGTCGCCGCTGATTGCCGAAAAAGACATCGACTTTGAGCTGATCGCCCACCCCTGCCCGGTGCTGGCCCACGACTGGATGCTGCGCGAGCTGGTGCGCAATGTGCTGCACAACGCCATTCGCCATACGCCGACACATGGGCAACTCACCATCCACATCCGCCCCGAACATGGCATGGCACAGCTGCTGATCAGCGACAACGGCCCCGGCATCGCCGAAGACCTGCGTTTGCGCCTGTTCCAGCCCTTCGCCAGCGGGCATGCCGGGTCTGGCGCAGGCCTGGGCCTGACCATTGCACGGGAAATCGTGCTGGCCCTGGGCGGCAGCATTGCGCTCAACAACCGCCTGCACAACGAGGCCCTTGCCGGGCTGGACGCCTGCGTGCGGCTTCCCTTAACCTGCGACACCTGATTCCTGGGAACCCCCATATGGACAAAACCCGTATCGACAAATGGCTGTGGGCCGCGCGTTTTTTCAAAACCCGCTCCCTGGCGACCGAAGAGGTCAACAAAGGCCATGTGCAAATCGACCAGCGCGACATCAAACCCGCCCGGGAAGTGCGCATCGGCGACGTGATCACCGTGGTGCAGAGCAAGGTGCCACGCACCGTGGTGGTCAAAGGCATCAGCGAGCAACGTGGTCCGGCACCGGTGGCGCAACTGCTGTACGAAGAAACCCCTGAGAGCGTGCAAAAACGTGCGCTGCTGGCGGAGCGCAACCGTTTGGGCCCCGAGCCCGCCCTGGCCATCGAACATGGCCGCCCCACCAAACGCGACCGCCGGGACCTGCAAAAAAACTGGAACGACCGCTGGAGTGCCTCCATCGACTGATTCAAGCCCCAGTGCGGTGCGTACGTCGGCGGGTGCCGCACCAATTTTGTAGCACCTGCCGCATGGCGGGGCACGCCTTCACCTTTGCCGGGCCCAATAACTGGCACGAGTTTCGCTTTGGTGCATTCCATTAGCAATAAAGGAAGATGCACCATGTCGGGATTTCGCAGTTTTTTGAAGAGCGGCCATTCACCCACCCTCTTTGCAGCATTTTTGTATTTTGCGTTTTCATGCTGCATCTGGGTGCTCAACGGCGCCATGGCCCCGTTTATCTCGGAGACCTTTAATCTGAGCCCCGCGCAAAAGGGCTTGATGCTGTCGGTCCCCATCCTGGCCGGGGCGCTGATGCGCTTTCCGCTGGGAATTTTGTCGCAGTACATCGGCCGCAAAAAGGCCACGCTGGTCGAAATGGGCCTGATCGCCGTGGCCATGCTGTTCGGTTTTTTCTTTGTGCACAGCTTCAATGACCTGCTGGCCATGGGCGTGCTGCTGGGCATTGCCGGGGCCAGTTTTGGTGTGGCCCTGTCGCTGGGGGCGGGTTCTTTCCCGCCCAAACACAAGGGCCTGGCCATGGGTCTGGTTGGCGCGGGCAATGTGGGCACGGCAGTGTCGGTGCTGATTGCGCCCCCACTGGCCCAGGCCTTTGGCTGGGTCACGGTGTATGGCCTGGCTGCCATCGCCATCTGTATTCCCATGGTGGTGATGATTGTGTTTGCCAAAGAACCCGACGACCTGGACGCCCACGCTACCTTCAAAGAGCACATTGCCTGCCTGTTTGAGAAAGACGGCTGGGCTTTCAGCCTGATTTACGCAATCACCTTTGGCGGCTTCATCGGCCTGGCCACCTTCTTGCCCACCTACTACTACGACCAGTTTGGCGTGAGCAAGGTACAAGCGGGCCAGTTGACCATGCTGGCAGCCTTTATGGGCGCGGCGCTGCGCGTGTTCGGCGGCTGGATTTCCGACCGCTGGGGCGGCATCAACACGCTCACGCTGGTGCTGGGCTGTGTGGCCAGCACCCTGCTGCTGTGCGCCCTGGCCACCGGTTCGCTGGTGGGCACCACACTGCTGGTGATGCTGTGTTTTGCCGCTTTGGGCGCGGGCAACGGCGCGCTGTTCCAGTTGGTGCCCCTGCGCTGGCCCCTGGCCACCGCCGTGGCCGGCTCCATGATCGGCGAGTTTGGTGCACTGGGTGGCGGCCTGGTGCCCAACGCCATGGGCTTGTCCAAACAGTACCTGGGCAGCTACGCCTGGGGTTTTGTGATTTTTGCGGTACTGGCCCTGGCCATGCTGGTGATGCTGCGCGTGATGCAACTGCGCTGGACCCGCACCTGGGCCGAAAAGGGTGGCCGCGCACGCAGTGCGTGATTCTGCGCAGAAGATAAAGCGTAACGCGCTTTGCCACTCTTTGAATGCAGGCTCATTTTTCACAGAAAAGTGAGCGCAGCGAGCCGGAGTGAAAAGGGTGGCCGCGCACGCAACCAGAGCGACTGGCTCCGCATCCCTAAGGGCTGTGGTTCGGTGTTGTGCGCAAAAGGTTTGCAGCAGTCAGTTCGCCGCACAGCGGGGTGGCGGCGGCGCCGCACACTTGCGCGTAATCACGCTCGGTTGCCAGCAGGAAATGCAGCTTGGCGAACGCCGCTTCGAGCATCATGTCGCCGCCCGGCACGACACCGATTCGGGACAGCGCCGCGCTCGTGGCATAGGCACCCTGCACGACGCTGCCCGATGTGCATTGCGTAATGTTCAGCACCACGACACCACGCGCGACTGCGCGCTCTAGGGCCGCCATCAGGCCGCCATCGGCATCCGGCACATTGCCGGCACCGTAGCTGCGCAGGATCAGACCGCGTGTTGCGCGGTCATCGATCAGGGCATCCAGCACGCGGCCGCAGACGCCGGGGTAAAGGGTCAGCACGGAGACTGCCGCGTTATCAAAGTGCGGAACAACAAAGTTACGCGCGGACGGCGGCAGCAAGCGCTCGGCATGCATCCGAACGTCGATGCCGACGTCGGCCAGCGGCGGGTAATTGGGCGAGCCGAAGGCGTCAAAGGCGTCGCTTGAGCGCTTGCTGCTGCGGTTGCCCCGGAGCAGCTGGCGGCCGAAAAAAACCCCCACCTCATTCACCGGGAATCTGGCCGCCAGCAGCAGTGCCGCTTCCACATTGGCCAACGCGTCGCTGCGTGCCTGCATGAGGGGAATTTGCGAGCCGGTGAAGATGACGGGTTTGTCGGTGCCGCGCAGCATGAATGAAAGCGCCGAGGCGCTCCAGGCCAGTGTGTCGGTACCGTGCAGCACGACGAAGCCGTCATAGGCCTCCCAGCGCGCCATCAGGGCGTCTGCCATGGCGCGCCAGTTGGCTGGACACAAGTTGGCGCTGTCGATCGGCGTCTCCAGCTCGATCACGTCGAAGTCGGGCAATTCCCCACCGGGGTGTCGCCCTAGCACCTCGCTGACGCGCCCGGCAAAGCCGCGCATCGGGCGGTAGCCGTCGGCGGACGGCTCCATCCCGATGGTGCCGCCGGTGTACAGGACCAGCACCCGGCGCGTCTTCATGCCACGGCCCGTGGCGCCAGCATCGACTGGGGACTCAACAAGGCGTCGAGTTGGGCGGCGTCGAGCAGACCCTCGTCGATCACCAGTTCGCGAACCGTTGAACCGGTATGCAACGCCTGCGCCGCAATCCGCGATGAATTTGCATAACCGATGTGCGGCACCAATGCAGTAATGATGCCGATGCTGCGCTCGACATGCAGGCGGCACTGCTCGCGATCCGCGCGAATCCCCCGGATGCAGCGCTGTTCGAACATGCGGCAGGCAGAGTCGAGCATCTTGATCGAGCTGAGCAGGTTGTAGACGATCAGCGGCTCCATCGCATTCAGCTGGAGCTGGCCGGCTTCCGCCGCCATGGTGACGGCGAGATCGTTACCGATGACCTGGTAGGCGGTCTGGTTGACGGCCTCAGGAATCACCGGGTTGACCTTGCCGGGCATGATCGACGAGCCGGGCTGCATCGGGGGCAGGTGGATCTCGCCGAAGCCGGTGCGCGGGCCGCTGGAGAGCAGGCGCAGGTCGTTGGCGACCTTGGACAGTTTGATGGCCAGTCGCTTGAGAATGCCCGAGAAGAACACGAAAGCGCCCATGTCGGAGGTGGCTTCGATCAGGTTGGTGGCGGGCACGATGGGTTTGTCCGACATATCGGCCAGATACCGCACCGCCAGCGCCGCGTAGCGCGGGTGGGTATTGATGCCGGTGCCAATCGCGGTGCCGCCGAGATTGACCTCGCACAGCAGCAGGCAGGCCTCGCGCAGGCGGTCGATGTCCTCCCCGAGCGTGACCGCGAAGGCATCAAACTCCTGCCCCAGCGTCATTGGCACCGCGTCCTGCATCTGGGTGCGCCCCATCTTCAGCACGTCGGCGAATTCGCGGCCTTTGTCTTCCAGCGCACCCTTGAGGCTGGCGATGGCCTCGACCAGCGGCTCGGTGGCGAATTGCAGGCCGAGCCGGACTGCGGTCGGATAGGCATCGTTGGTGGATTGCGACTGGTTGACGTCGTCGTTCGGGTGCAGATGTCCGTAGCTGCCTTTCGGATGCCCCAGCTTCTCGAGCGCAAGGTTTGCGATCACTTCGTTGGCATTCATGTTGGTCGAGGTGCCGGCACCGCCCTGGATCAGGTCGACCACAAAGGCCTCGTGCAGGTGCCCGGCGATGATGTCGTCGCAGGCGGCAAGGATCGCTTGCGCCTTGTTCGGCGCGAGCAGGCCGAGGTCGCTGTTGGCGCGTGCGGCGGCGGCCTTGACCATCGCCAGCGCCTTCACGAAGGCGGGAAAGTGGCTGATGGGCACGCCGGTGATGGCAAAGTTATCAACGGCACGTTGGGTCTGGATGCCGAACCAGCTGTCGGCCGGCAGTTCCATGTCACCCAGCAAGTCGTGTTCGGTACGGGTAGGTTGCGTCATGATCGGATTAGTTTTCATAAGAGGTGAAGGTCTGCACGGCGGTCTGGCCGGCACGAATGTCGTCTTGCGGCTCCAGTACCCAGGCATCGAGGTCGATATTCATGTCCGCGAAGCGGCGTGCATCAAAGGTTGGCTCGGCAATGCATTTGGCGATTTGCTGGTCATAGTCACGCATCAGACGCAGGCCGGGCTTGAACAGCATGACCAGCGCGAACAGGTTGGCGAGTGCGAGAAAGCCCATCGTCACGTCAGCAAAGCCGAAGGCGGTGCCCAGATCCGTGGTGGCGCCCCAGCCGCAAAGAACAACGACTGCAACCCGATAAACCATGATGAGCCCCTGGTTCTTGTCACGGAAAAATTTCAGGCTGTTCTCGCCGAGGTAGTAGTTGTAGATGATGGTGGTGAAGCCGAACAGCAACATGGCGATACTGACGAAAATGCGTCCCCACTCGCCGACATGGCCGGCCAACGACGCTTGGGTGAGTGCCACGCCACCGATCTCTGACGTTATGCCAGGCTGATAGACGCTGCCAAGCAAAACGATGAAAGCGGTGCATGAACAGAGGATGATGGTATCGATGAACACCGAGAAAGCCTGCACGACCCCCTGGCTTGCCGGATGCGCAACGTAGGCGACGGCGGCGACGTTGGGCGCGCTGCCCAGGCCTGCTTCATTGGAAAACAAGCCGCGTTTGACGCCCATCAAGATGGCCGCGCCCATGCCGCCACCGATGGCGGGTTCGAGTCCGAAAGCACTCTTGACGATCAGTGCAATCACGGCCGGAATTTGCTCCATGTTCAGCGCCAGCACCACCAGCGCAATCGCCAGATAACCGATTGCCATGACCGGGACCAGCACTTCGGCGACTTGCGCGATACGCTTGACGCCACCGAAGATGATCACACCCACCACCAGTGCCATGCCGATTCCCGTCGCGAGGACCGGAATGCCGAACGCATCGTTGATCGACGTGGCGACCGAATAGGACTGGAGCGCACTGAAACCGAAGCCGAAGGTCACCAGCAGCAGCACCGAATAGAGGGCGGCCAGCCACTTCCAGTTGTCGCCCATGCCACGCGAAATATAGTAGGCCGGACCGCCCCGGTAGGTGCCGTCGGGCTCGGCCTTTTTGTAAGCCTGAGCGAGCGTGCATTCAAAGTAGCTGGTGGCCATGCCGATCAGGCCCACCACCCACATCCAGAAGATGGCACCGGGGCCGCCAAGCGTAATCGCTACCGCAACGCCAGCGATATTGCCGCCACCGACGCGACCTGCCACGGACAGGATCAGCGCCTGGAAAGAGCTCAGGTGCCCATGTTTGTTTTTCGAGAACGCCTGATTGGCGCCGAGAATGCCAAACATGCGGCCGAAATAGCGGAACTGCACGAAGCGCGAACCGATCGTGAACCAAACCCCCAGTCCGATCAGCACAACAATGAGCACCTTGCTCCACAGAAGGTCGTTCAGGAAATCAAGCATGGCGATTTTCTCCATGGATGGCTGCTGTTTGGGCAGGCGAACTTAATGAACCGTTAAAAGTTTGTGCCATGGTTTGTCTCCATTGATGACGTGCTGCTGTAAGTTTTTTGCCGTAAGGCCTGCCCATTTGAGCAGGCGATCGGAGCAAGCGGGAGTTGGCGATCTGGCACAAAGCAGCGCAAAATGGCGCGATGAGTGTTCCATACTGTTCCATTGCAAGCAAAGCGTCGGGGAAAGAGCTGTGAATGAGGATTTCGCCCGCAATTTGCGGCTGTTATGCAGCTACTACAAATCCATCGCCGAGGTGTGTCGGCGGCTGAACTTCAGCCGTCCGCAGTTCAACCGCTACCTCAGTGGCCGCTATCGACCCAACGCGCATACGCTGAAACGCTTTTGCGAATTTTTTGGCGTTGAGGAGCATGAAATCCTCCTGCCAAGCGCGAAGTTTGAGCACCTGGTGCAAGTGCGGCCGCGGACCGGCCACGGCGAAACCGGTAACGCGCCCGAAGCGCCGCATCTGGCTCGCCTCAAAGAAAGTGGCACGGCCGGGCTGGACAGATTTCTCGGCTTCTACTTCGAAACTTATATGTCGATGGCCTGCCCGGGGAAAATTCTGCGTACCCTGGTGGCCATTGAACGCCGAGGTGACAGCGTCTATTACCAGCGCACCGAACGGTTGATCGAGCCCCCCAGCAAAAAGGCTTACCACGGCATTTATCTGGGTACGGTGCACCTTTTGACCGACCGGATTTTCCTCAACGACTACGAAACCCTGACCGGGCTTGAAATGACGCAAACCATCCTGTTCCCGTCATTCAAGAACCGCGTCACACGCCTGACTGGACTGAAATTAGGCGTATCCGGCAGTGATGAGCGAATGCCCTGCTGCACTCGGGTGGTCTATGAGCACCTCGGACAGTCCATCAATGTGCGGCAGACATTACGGTCTTGCGGCCTGTACGACCCGACCTGCACGGGGGTCGACGAAGCTACACGGATTGCCATTGCCAACGACATCGCGCCGGGAGAATGGCACCTGCGCGGGCGCTTACGGATGGGAAATTCAACCGCATGAGGCGAAGTATGGCGTGGGTTTTGAGGGCGAAATCACCGCAGTTGCCCGAAGTCTGAATGAGGCGCCGGATGTGCGTGAGGTGACAGACACGGGCGCGCTTACAGGTCGTAATCGCGCTCCACTTTGGCAATACGGGTCTTGAACGCCGCATACCACTTCTGGTGGCCCAGGGCTTGCGCTTCCTGGTGTTCGGTGTTGGCTTTCCAGCGGCGAATCGACTCCAGATCGGTCCAGTACGACACGGTGATGCCCACGCCTTCGCGGGCCGATTCAAAGCCCAGAAAACCGGGCTGCTGGAGCGCCAGCGCCACCATTTTTTCCGACATGGCGTTGTAACCGTCGTCGCCTTCGGTGCGCAGCGAGGTGAAGATCACCGCGTAATACGGTGGTTTGGGAGTGTGGGCAATAGCTGGCACAAAAAACTCCTATCGGGATTCAAAAAACAATCGGTCCACGCGATTCAGAAATTGGCTGGCATGGAACCCGGTGCTGTTCGCCAACACCACCGTGCCAATACCCTGGCGCGGATATAAGCGCATTTCGGAGTGAAAACCACCGCCTCCGCCCTCCTTGAATAAATAGACCTCCCCGTCTGTTTCGCCAAGGTGCCAACCCAGGGTCATCCGAAGGGGTTGGCCTGCGCCGTCGGTTTGCGCCGCCTGGAGCAGGTGCTTGGTCCCCTGCGTGAACAGAACCGATTCGGCCCGCAGCTGATCCTGCAGGAATCGGCTGAACCCCTGCGCCGTTCCTATGAGCCCACCAAAGGCCGGACCGTTGAGGTAATGGTCTTCCAGATGCAACCAGTTTCCTTCATAGTCGCCAAAAAACTTGCGGTCGATGAGGAATCCCTTTGCCAGATTCATCCAGGAGTATTTCGCGAGATAGCCCTTGGCATGGTGCTGTGGGTCTGGAATCACAAAGTCCATCTCCTGCGGCGAAAGGCCCAGCGGGCGCAAAACATTGGCGCGCATGTACGCCGGATACGACTGGCCCGAGGCCTTCTCGATGACTTTTCCGAGCAACCAGTAACCAATATTGGAATAGGCATACTTCTGGCCTGCCCCAAACGCAAGAGCCGGGTGTTCCCGCAACACATCGGCAAGTGCCTGCGCCTCGTCAAAATCCGCATCCTCTGCCGCCAGATGCACCCAACGCAGCGGAATAGGGTTAGGCACACCGGACGTGTGATTCAGCAGTTGGCGTACCGTGATGCCTTGGCCGTGGTAGGGACTATCAGGGAGATAGCGGTCTATCGAATCGTCCAGACTTAGCTTGCCCCTGTCCACCAGCTGCAAGACAGCGACCGCCGTCATGGCCTTGGTCATGGAGTAGGCCATCAACGTTGAATCAGACTCCATCGCCTTCTGATTCTGGATATCAGCCCAGCCACCGGCATACGCGAAAAGCATGCGCTCGGCAGTGACTACGGCGTACTGCGGACCTGGAGCCTCCGCGCCCACATACTGCTCCACCAGACGGACAGCCCGCCCTGCGGCAAGCGAATCATCCTTCGCCGCAGCCCCTTGCGCCACGGCAATCAAGAGGATGGACAGAAGCTTGGAAATTCGCATTTTGACTGGGCTGACTCAACGGGCTGACGCTACGGCACGCAACGCTGAACCCGTCAGGTGCTGGCAACCGGAGCAATGGCAGACCATGACCTTGCGCGGGTCCACCAACGCCTTAAACCGGATGCTCCCGCAATGGCAGGCGCCTTCGACTTGCAGGGTGTTTACCGCGTTTTCAGAAGATTTTGATGTCATGCTTACCTCAAGGTCCACAGATTGCTGCTTGCCCAGCGGCCACCGCAATGGGGCACAGAGCGCACTGTAGCAAACTGGACGGGCATGACATACTTGGTCGAATACCCCTCCCACCATCCGTTTGACATTGCGTATGCCCCCCATCGACGGTTCCATTCCACGCCCCACCAGTCCAGGCTCCGCCAGTCCAGGCTCCGCCAGCGCCCGTGTGGTGGCCCCCTACGCCCACACGCTGTGGGACGCCGCCCGGAGCACGGGGCTGGACGAATCGGCCATGGCGGCGGTACTGGGGCGCACAGCCATTGGCGAGGCGGACCTGCCGGTGGCGGCCTACCTGGACTTGCTGCAGGCCGCCTGCGCACAGGCCGGACCCCTGTTTGGCTGGCAACTGGGGCAACAGGTCAAACCCACCACCTATGGCGTCAACGGCATTTTGCTGCTGGCCTGCCCCACCCTGGGCGAAGCGCTGCAGCAGGTGCTTCGGTTCGAGTCGCTGGTGCATGACCTGGGGCGCTCCAGCTTCACAGCACAGGGCGAGCAGGTGGTCTATGGTTGGCGCAACGACTGCGCCGCACACCCGGTGGCCGGCGCGCTGGCGGAGTCGGTTTTCTCCGGCATCCTGACCTGCGCGCAGTGGCTGGTAGGCCAACCCGTGGGAGACTTCGAGATCACGTTCACGCACCGCACCGATGACGCCACCGCCGCGCGCATCGCCGAGCTGAGCGGCGCCAGGGTACATTGGGGCGCCCCCGAGAACCGGGCCGTATTTCCGGCCTCGGTGCTGGCCTGGCCGATTCCGCAAGCCAACAAAGCTTTGCTTCCGCTGCTGCAACAACACGCCGACGCCTTGCTGCAGGCGCGTCACCCGCGCGAGGCAGGCATCGTGGCACAGGTGCGCCAATGCATCTCGGCCCGCCTGGGGCAAGGCGCGGTCAAGCTGGCCGATGTGGCCTGCGACCTGTGCCTGTCCACGCGCACCCTGCAGCGCCGCTTGCTGGAAGCCGGTGTGGCCTACCAGGCGCTGCTGGACACCACCCGCCATGAACTGGCCCGCCACTACCTGGCCAGCTCGGCCATGCCGGTGGCCGAGGTCGGATTTTTGCTGGGCTTTCAGGACACACCGGCGTTTCACCATGCCTTCAAAAGCTGGGAAGGCGCCGGGCCCGGCCAGTACCGCGCCGCAGTCCACGCAAAAACATAGGCTATTTCGGCCTATGGGACGTGCGCTAGCGCGCTCTGCGGTGCAAGGGGCATTGCCCAATGACAATGTCATTACGATCTGATAGAGTCATCTCATCTCAAGGGGAAATCCTCATGCACGCTGGTACTGAAGCAAAACGCGAAACGCTCAACATTCGCATCAAACCCGAAGTGCGGGATCTGATTGATCGTGCAGCGAAGTCACGTGGCAAAAATCGCACTGACTTCATCCTGGACTCTGCCCGCCTTGCCGCAGAAGACACGCTGCTCGACCAAGTGATCATGTCGGTCAGTCCGCAAGCTTTTGAGCAGTTTCAGGCCAGATTGGACATGCCGCCAAATGCCAACGACCGTTTACGCAAAACCATGCTTACCCCCGCTCCCTGGGAGCGTGAATGAAGTTGACTGCTCCGATGCCGTTGACAGAGCATCATGTAACAGACGGTTTTTCCTGCGGCATCGACAGCCTGGATCAATGGCTCAAACGGCGAAGCTTGAAAAATCAGATTCAAGGTGCATCACGAACGTATGTGGTTTGTGAAGAGACCCGTGTTGTCGCGTACTATGCGCTGGCATCTGGCGCCCTCACCATGACCGATGCCACCGGTCGGTTTCGCCGCAATATGCCAGACCCCATTCCCGTCGTCGTTTTGGGCCGTTTGGCAGTTGACAAAACCTTGCATGGCAAAGGGTTCGGTCGGTCGCTGGTTCGGGATGCTGGCATGCGCGTCATCCAAGCGGCTGATGCCATTGGTATTCGTGGAATGACAGTTCAAGCCCTGTCCGACGATGCAATAGCCTTCTACGAAAAAATTGGTTTTGAAATCTCTCCAATTGACCCATTCCAGCTGATGATTACCTTGCCTGACCTCATTGACGCATGTGGATCAGTGAACGCTTCATAATTTTTGGCCGGTTTATCCAATCTGCGTGTCCGCGCCGCAGTCCACGCAAAATAATGAACGTTTTATGCAGCCAGCCCCCGTGGAATATGCGCAGACAGCTATCAAATAAGGAGCAATCAAACGCCCCCTCCCAGGCCGGGGGTAAGCGCCCTGGTCAGCCGTTACCATTGGCTTTTTAACTATCGGAGTTATTCAACATGCGCATCACCACCGTTGGCATTATTGGCGCGGGCACCATGGGTAACGGCATTGCCCAGGCCTGCGCGGTCTCTGGCATCCACGTCGTCATGGTCGACATTTCGGACGCCGCCGTGGCCAAGGGCATCGCCACCGTGGCGGGCAGCCTGGAGCGCCTGCTCAAGAAGGAAAAAATCAGCGCAGCCGACCGCGACGCCGCCCTGGCCCGCATCCAGGGCAGCACCAGCTATGACGACCTGAGGCCAGCCCAGCTGGTGATCGAAGCGGCCACCGAAAACCACGATCTCAAGGTCAAGATCCTCAAGCAGATCGACGCCATCGTGGCGCCCGAGGTCATTATTGCCTCCAACACCTCCAGCATCTCCATCACCAAGCTGGCCGCCGTGACCAGTCGCCCCGACAAGTTCATCGGCATGCACTTCTTCAACCCGGTGCCCATGATGGCGCTGGTGGAGATCATCCGCGGCCTGCAAACCAGCGATGCCACCCATGAAGCCGTGCACTCCATGGCCCAGGCACTGGGCAAGACGCCCATCACCGTGAAGAACGCGCCCGGCTTTGTGGTCAACCGCATTCTGGTGCCCATGATCAACGAGGCCTTCTTTGTGCTGTCTGAAGGCTTGGCCACCCCCGAAGACATTGACGCCGGCATGAAGCTGGGCTGCAACCAGCCCATTGGTCCCCTGGCGCTGGCGGACATGGTGGGGCTGGACGTGTGCCTGGCGGTGATGGAGGTGTACCTGAGCGAGTTTGGCGACAGCAAATACCGCGCCTGCCCGCTGCTCAAAGAAATGGTGGCCGCCGGGCGCCTGGGGCGCAAGACCGGCCGTGGCGTCTACCAATACTGATTGAACTGCGGCGGCAAACCGAGCGGGCGTGAGCGGCATGGCACCTCCCCAACACCTGGGCCTGGCGTGGTGGCATCACCGCTGCGTCATGCTGGTTTTGTTGTTGGTGGTGCTATTGGGAAGTGCATTCACCAAACCGGCCCTGGCGGCCAGCACCGTTGCTGCGCCCGCGGTTGAAGTCAGCCAGGTGGGCCAGGCCCCGCTGACGCTCACCCCCTTCGTCCTGGTATTGGAAGATCCGGGCGGAGCACTCACCCTGGCGGATGTGCAGTCCCCGGCGCTGGCAGGCCGTTTTGCCAGCGTGCCCGCCCCCGAGCGGCCTTTGGGCTTCGGGACCACACCCTCTGCCTACTGGCTCAAAGTGCGCTTGCACAACGGCGGCGCGCAGACACAGGCGTTGATGCTGGAGGTGGCTTACGCGCGGTTGGCGCACATCGAATTTCATCAGCAAGCCGAGGACGGTACGTACCAAAGCACGGCGACCGGAAGCCTGTACCCCTTTGCCCGGCGCCCCTACCCGCACCACTTTTTTGTGCTCCCCATCAGCCTGGACGCACAGGCCGACACGACGGTCTACCTGCGGGTGCAGACCGCCAACACCATGAACATTCCGGCGCTGCTGTGGCAGCGCGACGCCTTTCACGCCTACGAGCGCACCGACTACGTCACCCAGGCGGCTTACTTTGGCATCGTGATCGCCATGGCGTTGTTCAACCTGCTGCTGTGGATTGCTCTGCGCGATGTCAATTATTTGCTTTACGTGGGTTTTGTCAGCGCCATGGCCCTCACCATGGCGGCGCTCAACGGCATGGGTTTTGAGTTTGTCTGGAACCAGTCGCCCCAATGGACCCAGTGGATCACCCTGGTCGGGCCGTCGGTCACCCTGGCCGCCCTGCTGTGGTTCACCCGGCGCATGCTGGCAACGTCCCGCTATGTTCCCCGGCTGGATGTGGCGCTCCAGGTTCTGGTCCTTGTCAATTGCGTGCTGCCCCTGGGCTTGCTGACGGCTTTTCCGCTCTTCATCAAACCCACTTTTGTGGTCATTGCGGTCGCTGCGGTCCTGATTTTGGCGGCAGGACTGCTGTGCGCCTGGCAACGCCAACGCAGCGCCTACTTCTTTACAGCGGCCTTTGCCGTGCTGTGCCTGGCCTTGGTGGTGGCCACACTCAGAAGCTTCGGACTCGGCCCCAGCATGGTGGTCTCCACCAACGGCATTCAGCTGGGCTCGGCCATCGAAATGCTGCTGCTGGCCTTCGCACTGGCCGACCGCTTCAACGTGCTGCGCCGGGAAAAAGAAGACGCGCAGGCCCAGGCCCTGGCGGCCCAGCGCGGCATGCTGGAAACCCTGCAAAGTTCAGAAAGACAACTGGAAGCCCGGGTCCAGGCGCGCACAGCCGAGCTATCGGCCACCGTGCTGCGCCTGCGCCAGACCCAACACGAACTGGTGCAAGCGGAAAAGCTGGCGTCCCTGGGCTCGCTGGTGGCCGGTGTAGCCCACGAACTCAACACCCCGATTGGCAACGCACTGTTGACAGCCACGACCCTGCAGGGCCGCATCGAACAATTGGGCACCACCTTGGCGCGCGGCGAACTGCGCCGTTCCAGCATGGAATCCTTTGTGCAGGAAAGCGATGAAATGGCCCAGCTGGTCAGCCGCTCGATTCAGCGTGCCGCGCAGTTGATCACCAGCTTCAAGCAGGTGGCGGTGGACCAGACCTCCGAGCAACGGCGCAAATTCGATTTGCTGGTGCTGATGGAAGACAACATCACCGCACTGCGTCCGGGTTATCGGCATGTGCCTTGGGCCATCCAGGTGGATATTGCACCCGGGATTGGGTGTGACAGCTTTCCGGGACCTTTGGGGCAGGTGTGTACCAATATGGTGCAAAACGCTGCGCTGCATGCCTTTCACGGCGCGGCGGGCGGCACTTTGCGCATCAGTGCCACGGCCAGTGAACAGGCGGTGGAAATGCACTTTGCCGACGACGGGTGCGGCATGGATGCGGACACTCTGGCACGGGTTTTTGAGCCCTTTTTCACCACCCGGCTCGGCCAGGGTGGATCGGGGCTGGGCTTGTCGGTGTCCCTGAACATTGCCAAGGGCTTGCTGGGCGGCAGCCTGAGCGGGCAGTCGCAACCCGGACAGGGAAGCTGTTTCATCCTTAAATTTCCGCGCATTGCGCCTGACATCGCTCAATAAATCCGGATAAAAAGTGGATTTGCAGTAGCATGCTTTCACCTTTACCTTTCAATTCAATTTCCGAGGAAATGCCATGAAAAAAAGACTGATCTGCGCGGTGCTGCTGGCCATGGGCTGTGTTTCTGTCTTTGCCCAGCAAAAATTGAAGGTGGGCCTGGGCAACGAAAGCAAGGCGTTTGAGCCCTTGATTACGGCCCTTTACAAGGAAATCGGCTTGGAGCCCGAGTTTGTCATCCTGCCCTCGGAGCGCTCCCTGAGAAGCGTGGACACCGGTGATATTGATGCCGATATGGGTCGGGTCGTCGGCACTGCTGCGGCCTATCCCAACGCCATGGAAACAACCGAATCCGTTCTGGAAATACAACTTCTTGCCGTGGTTAAAAAAGGATTTCAGCCAGAAAAGCTGTCCCTTGCCGACCTGAAGAAATACAAGCTGGGCCATTTGCGGGGCACCAAAATGGCCGAAGGCGTGGTCAAGTCACTGGCCGTGGAGGCTACCCAGGCCAATACCATGCAATCCCTGTTCCAGATGGTGGCTGGGGACCGTTTTGATATCGCACTGACAACGTCCACGGCACCCGTGTCCGCCTTTCCCGAGTTTGCAGGCAGCTTGACCACCTTGCCACACCCTTTGATGACGACCCGGGTAGTGCACATCATGAACAAAAAGTGGGCCGACTACATTCCAAAATTTGATGCCGCCGTCAAAAAATTGCGGGCCGACGGCCGCCTGGCAAAATTGCTGGCCGCACGCTAAACCGCGCGGCACGGCGCGCACTGGTCAGCAAAAACAGCCACTGGGGAATACAGCTGGATTGCCACGGCGCAAGACACCGAGGCCAATGTCTGGAGAGGCTACACTGCGCCTATGAGCGACGTTGGAACCCAAAAAAATACTGGCTCACAGCCCTCGACCAAGGCTTTGCTGCAACTGTGCAAACGCTTGGAGCGCGCCTGGAATTTACCCGACATTCTGGACGCCGTGTCGCCCGTGGCTGAAGACGTGTTGGGCTACCCTCACGTCTGGTTGGCATTGCTTGGAGACAGGCCGGGCATCTGCTCTGTCATCACCCATGTGACATCGGGCGCTACCTCCGAGTTGTCGCGCCTGATCCAATCCATTGACATCCCCATCGCCGGGGACCCCATGCTGCAAGAGATCATGACGGCGGACCATGTTGTCGTGGTCGAGGATGCGCGCACCGATGCGCGCACCAACAAAGACATCGTGGCGCAGTTGCACAACCGCACCATCGTCAATGTGCCCCTGGTGTTGGCGGAGCAGCGCCTGGGCTCCCTGGGCATGGGAACTTATGGCGACGAGGAAGGGGTGCGCCCTCCTTCTGGGTGGCAGCTTGAATTCATGCAAACCATGGCGGGCCATGTGGCGGTGGCGCTGGACCGCGTGCGTTTCATGCAGGAGCGAAAGCTGGCCGAAGACGCGCTCTACCAGGAGAAAGAACGCTTGCAGGTCACACTGCACTCCATCAGCGACGCCGTCATTACCACCAACGCGGGCGGCGAACTGCTGTACATCAACCCGGTGGCCGAAATACTGACGGGTTGGGCTCTGTGCGATGCGGTAGGGCTGCCCTACCAGCAGGTGTTTCGCCTGAGTGATGCAACCCGAAACACGGCGCACCTGGACCTGGTGGCCGAGGCGATGACGGCCGCGCAAACCTTTCATTACCCCCATCTCAACCTGTGCCACCGCCAGGGTGGCAGCTACCTGGTCGATGCCGCGTTCTCGCCCATTCAGGATGCAGATGGCGAAGTGCGTGGGTCCGTGTTGGTGTTTCGGGATGTCACCGAACAACACCGCTTAAGCCAGGAAATGGCGTTTCAAGCCACCCACGACGAGCTCACGGGCCTGGGCAACCGGCGGGCTTTTGAATTGGCGCTGGCAGCCTGTTTTGAGCGCACCCGCGACACGGCCCAACAGCATGTGGTGTGCTACCTGGACCTGGACGAATTCAAGGTGGTCAACGACACCTGCGGCCACACGGCCGGGGATGAGTTGCTGCGCCAGATTGCCCGCCTGTTTACCGATGTGCTGCGTGAAGAAGACCACCTGTGCCGCATCGGGGGCGACGAATTCGGCATCATCCTGACGCACCAAACCGTGGCCCGGGCACTGGTGGTGGCCGAGCGCCTGCAACTCAGCCTGGCGGCCTACCGCTTTGTCTGGCGCGAACAGAGTTTTGGCGTGGGCGTGAGCATTGGCATGGTGATGCTGGACGCCCATAGCGAAAGCGTGGGCGCCCTGCTGCAGGCCGCCGACAGTGCCTGCTACGTGGCCAAAGACTCGGGGCGCGGGCGCATCCATGTGTACGCCAGCGACGACCCGGCCCTGGCGCAGCGTTATGGGGTGATGGAGTGGGTGAGCCGCATTGAGCACGCGCTGCAGCACGACCGGTTTGTTTTGTACGCCCAGCCCATCGTGCCCATCGGTGCGCGCGCGGCCAAGGGCCTGCACTGCGAGATTCTGCTGCGCATGTACGACGAGCATGGCACGCTGGTGTCACCCGGCCTGTTCATGCCGGCTGTGGAGCGTTACCACCTGGCCCCCCGTGTGGACCGCTGGGTGGTGATGCACGCGCTGCAATGGATCACCCGGCACCAGGAGCAGATTGAACAGTGCTCCATCAACCTGTCGGGGCAGTCGCTGGGGGATGCGGTTTTTATGGCCTTTGTGCTGCAAAGCCTGGCCGATGCCGCCTTGCCGTATGACAAAGTGTGTTTTGAAATCACCGAAACCGCCGCCATCGGCAACCTGCAGACCGCCAACCATTTCATCGCCACCTTGCGGCAACTGGGCTGCAAATTGTCCTTGGACGACTTTGGCAGCGGGCTGTCCTCCTTTGCCTATTTGCGCAACCTGCCGGTGGATGTGCTCAAGGTGGACGGACAGTTTGTGAAAGATATCGCGACCGACCCGGTGAGCCTGGCCATGGTCAAGTCGATCCATGAAATCGGCTGCCTGATGGGCAAAGAGACCGTGGCGGAGTTTGTGGAGAGTGAGGAGATTCTCCATCTGCTGCGGGACATTGGTGTGCATTACGCCCAAGGCTACGCGGTGGGCCGCCCCGTTCCCATTGACCAGCTCCTGCCCTTCAACAACCCAAAGTCTTAAGCCAAACAGGGCTGTATCCCGCATGGAATATGCGCAAGCAGCTACCAAAATAATAGCGGCTGGCAACCTTCAAAGATTGCCAGCCGCTTTTCTATGCGCCTAAATTTGCAGGATCAGACGACTTTGGCAATGGATGCACACACGTAGTCGATGTTCTTGCTGTTCAGCGCAGCCACACACATGCGCCCCGTGTCGGTGCCGTACACACCAAACTCATTGCGCAGACGCACCATCTGGTCTTTGCTCAGGCCGGAGTAGCTGAACATACCGATCTGGGTGGTGATAAAGGACATGTCTTGCTGCACACCGGCGGCCTTGAGGCCGTCCACCAGCTTCTGGCGCATGGCCTTGATGCGCACACGCATCTCGCCCAGCTCTTTTTCCCACAGGGCGCGCAGCTCGGGGTTGGAGAGCACCGCCGCCACGACCGCACCGCCGTGGGTGGGTGGGTTGCTGTAGTTGGTACGGATCACGATCTTGAGTTGGGAGAGCACGCGGTCGGCTTCTTCCTTGCTTTCGCACAGAACCGAGAGAGCACCCACGCGCTCGCCGTACAGGCTGAAGCTCTTGCTGAAGGAAGTAGACACAAAGCAGTTCAGGCCGGCCGCCACAAACTGGGCAATCACCGCGCCGTCTTCCTGCAAGCCGTAGCCAAAGCCCTGGTAGGCCATGTCCAGGAAGGGCACGATGCCCTTGGCCTTGACCACCGCCACCACCTGGTCCCACTGCGCGGGGCTGATGTCGTATCCGGTGGGGTTGTGGCAGCAGGCGTGCAGCACGGCCACGGTGCCGGGGGCGGCGGCGTTCAGGTCGGCCAGCATGCCGTCAAAATCGACACCGCGTTTGGCGGCGTCGTAGTAGCGGTAGCTTTCCACCGTGAAACCGGCGTTGGTGAACAGGGCACGGTGGTTTTCCCAGCTGGGGTCGGAGATCAGCACCTTGGCAGCGGGATTGAGTTTCTTCAGGAAGTCAGCGCCAATTTTCAGGCCGCCGGTGCCACCAATGGCTTGTACGGTGGCCACACGGCCGGACTTGACGGGTTCGCTGTCGGCACCAAACACCAGCGCCTTGACGCCTGCGTCATAAGCGGCGATACCGTCAATGGGCAAGTAGCCGCGGGCGGTGGGCTTGTCCATCATGGTTTTTTCCGCGGCTTGCACACACTGCAGCAGGGGCAGCTTGCCGTTGTCGTCGTAGTACACACCCACGCCCAGGTTGACTTTGGCCGGGTTGGTGTCGGCGTTGAACTGCTCGTTCAAGCCCAAAATCGGGTCGCGGGGGGCCATTTCGACGGCGGAAAAGAGAGACATGAAAAGGGTCCTGTGAAAGTGAGGTCTGGGAGAAGGCGAGAAACACAGCGCAACACGGGGTGCTGCGCGTCAATCCGGGATTTTACCGGGCACAAGACCCAACTCGCCATGCCCATCCTGCATAGGGCATTCCAACAGCATCATCAGCCGCGACCTGATCCGCCGGAAAGCAGGACCGATAACCGCCTTCCATAAAAAAACCTGCCTGCTGGTCACCCGGATGGGGCCATCAGGCAGGTGTGCCGGACGCAAGCGCCGGGTATTAGACGCCCGCCCAGACCACGGGTTTGCGCTGTTTGAGCCAACCTTCATACTGGCTGGCATAGGCGTCTTCAATTTTGGGGCGCTTGACCTTGAAGGTGGGCGTCACCAGGCCATTTTCCGGCGTCCAGTTGGTGGCGATCACCGCCAGGCAATCCAGTTGCTCATGCGCCTCCAAACGCTCGTTGACCGATTTCAGGTGTTGCGCCAGCGAGGTCATCATCTCGGCGCGCGCCTCTGGGGCTGCAACCCGTGTGACCGCATCGGGCGAGAGCATCACGATGCCCAGGGGCTGGGCAAAGTTGGCACCGGTGACCGCACAGGCCTCGATATCGGGGTGGGTCACCAGCAAATCTTCAATCGGCGCAGGGGCCACGTACTTGCCCTTGCTGGTCTTGAAGATGTCCTTGACGCGACCGGTGATGCGCAGGCAGCCGTCTTTCTCAACCACACCCTTGTCACCCGTGCGCAACCAGCCATCCGGCGTGATGGTGGCGGCAGTTTGTTCGGGGTCTTTGAAATACCCCATCATCACGGCCGGGCAACGCATCTGGATTTCCCCGGTCACCGCGTCGATGCGGCTTTCAACCCCAGGGTAGGGCTGGCCAACCGTGCCAGGACGGAAAGTGCCAGGCATGGTGGCGTGCGAAATGGCGCAGTTTTCGGTCATTCCATAGCCTTCGATCATGTCCAGACCCAGGTCGCGATACCAGCGCAACAAATCGGCTGGCATGGGGGCCGCGCCACCGACGGCAAGACGGCACTGGTCCAGACCCAGGCCTTTGAGCAGCTTGCGGCGCACCAGACGGCCAACCAGGGGAATGCTCATCAGCAGTTTGAGCTTGGCTGGCGGCATTTTGTGGAACACCCCTTGCTGGAATTTCACCCACAGGCGTGGCACCGAGAAAAAGATGGTGGGACGCGCACGGTTGATGTCCGCCACAAAGGTGTCCAGCGACTCGGCAAAGAAAACGTGCGCGCCGAAGCGCAAGGCACCCTGCTCCACCAAAATGCGCTCGGCCACATGGGCCAGCGGCAGGTAGGACAACATGCGTTCTTCGTTGTTGAACACCACCCGTTTCGCGCCGCTGGACAGCGCCCATGCCATGGCCGTGAAATTTTGCATGACCCCTTTGGGGTTGCCCGTGGTGCCGGAGGTGTAGATGATGGTGGCCAGTTCTTCACCTGCGCGCTGCGTGCTGCCTGCCATGGGCTTGTTGCTGGCAATCAATTTGTCCCAGGACGCCGCGCCCTGGATGGTGGGCGCCAGCGGCAGGGCAATCAAAGGCACACCGGCTGGTACACCGTCTTTCAAGGCCCCGACTTCGTCCAACTTGCCGACAAAACAGGCCTTGGACTCGCTGTGCTCCAGAATGTAGCGCAGGGCATCGCCATTGAACGTGGGATAAATGGGCACCGACACATGGCCTGCCATCCAGATGGCCAGATCCGCCAGCATCCAATGCGCGCTGTTCTTGCCCAGAATGGCAATCTTGCTGCCCGCAGGCCAGCCCTGCGCCTGGATCCAACTGGCCATGCTGCGGGCTTCTTTGCCAGCCTGGCCCCAGGTGATGTCGCGCACCGCACCGCCACCCATCGGTTGTGTCATGAAAACCGTGTCTGGCCGCTCACGCTCCCAGCGGTAGAAACAAGCCAATGCCAAATCGTCCTTATTGACTTTAATCGGATTAATCATCTGCACCTTATAAGTTGTTTGATCCGCCATATTCGCGGAAGATTCTTGGAAAAACCATAGTGTTGACCCTAATAGAGCCCTGAATAACGCGTGTTGAAGACACTTGCGCGACCGGATAGTCGTTCTATTTCCACCATCATGTATTGAGAAATCGCATGAATGAAGCCACTCTTTCTTGCGAATAGTCTAAAAATCGGCTGTCACCTGCGTTCTCGACACAACGACGCATGCCATGCGTAAATCCCCATTCCCTCCCCCCATTCCCAGAAAGAAGCGCCCGTGACCGAGACCACCCACCACCGCATTTGCCCCCTGTGTGAAGCCTGCTGCGGGCTGGAAATCAAAGTAAACAGTGGCAAAGTGACCAGCATCCGCGGCCACGCCCAGGACGTGTTCAGCGCGGGCTACATCTGCCCCAAGGCCGTGGCCCTGAAAGACCTGCACGAAGACCCGGACCGCCTGCGCACCCCCCTGATCAAACGCAATGGCGTGCATGTGAGCGCCACCTGGGACGAAGCCTTTGCCGAAATCGAGCGCCGCCTGCCGCCCTTGATGGCTGCGCATGGCCGCAACGCCACCGCCGTGGTGGTGGGCAACCCCTCGGCCCACAAAATTGGGCTGCTCACCTACTTTGGCAAACTGGCGCGCGCCCTGGGCACGCAAAACGTGTTTTCCGCGTCCACGCTGGACCAGATGCCCAAGCAACTCTCCAGCGCCTTGATGTATGGCCACTGGCTGTCCGTGGCCCTGCCCGACATTGCCCGCACCGACTGGCTGCTGGTGATAGGCGCCAACCCGCTGGCCAGCAACGGCAGCATGTGGACCGTGCCCGACTTCAAGGGCAAGGCCAAGGCCCTGCAGGCGCGCGGCGGCAAGCTGGTGGTGATCGACCCCCGGCGCACCGAGACCGCCGCCGTGGCCGACGAGCACCATTTCATCCGCCCCGGCGCCGACGTGTTTTTGCTGGCCGCCATGGTGCACACCCTGTTTGCGGAAAACCGGGTGCTTTTGGGGACAGTGGCCGAATGGGTGAATGGCGTGGACGACGTGCGGGCGGCGGTTGCGCCCTTCACCGCCGACGCCGTCGCTGCGCGCTGCGGCATGTCGGCCGACACCATCCGCGCCCTGGCGCGTGCGCTGGCCAGCACACCGCGTGCGGCTGTGTACGCCCGCATCGGCACCTGCACCCAGGAATACGGCACGCTGGCCAGCTGGCTGGTGGATGTACTCAATGTGCTCACCGGCCACCTGGATGCGCCGGGCGGCGCCATGTTTGCCAAGTCGGCGGCGTTTGCCGCCAACACCGCAGGCAAGCCCGGCACCGGCAAAGGGGTCACCACAGGCCGCCACCACGCCCGCGTCAGCGGTGCGCCCGAGGTGTATGGCGAGCTGCCCATCACCTGCCTGGCCGAAGAAATTGAAACCCCAGGCGTGGGCCAGGTGCGCGCGCTCTTTACCGTGGCCACCAACCCGGTACTCTCCTCACCCAACGGCCCGCGCCTGGCCGCCGCGCTGGACTCGCTGGACCTCATGGTCAGCATGGACATCTACCTGAACGAAACCACCTGCCATGCGGATGTGATCCTGCCGGGCTTGTCCCCGCTGGAGGACTTTCACTACGACGTGGCTTTTCCCCAACTCTCCTGGCGCAACCACGCCCGCTACAGCCCGCCGGTGCTGGCGCGCCCAGAAGGTGCGCCCGAAGAGTGGCAAACCCTGCTCAAGCTGGCCGCCATTGCCCAAGGCAAAGGCCTGGGTGCTGACGCCCATGTGCTGGACGACGCCCAGTTTGCCGAAGACGCCCGACGCTTGTTTGGCGCCCATGCCGATGCGGTCATTGCCGCCACCCGTGGCCTCCAAGGCCCGAAACGCAGTTTGGAAGTAGCCCTGCGCACCGGCCCCTACGGCGACCAATTTGGAGGAGTGCTGGCCCCCACGCTTGTCGCTTCGCGTACTGCGCAGCCCCCCGAGGGGGCTAAGCTTGCTGGGGGCGGCCCTGCGCTGCGGTTGCCATCCGGCGGCCTGACGCTGGCCAAGGTCATGGCCGCCAACCCCACGGGCGGCATCGACCTGGGGGAACTGCAGCCCCGCATTCCCGAGATGCTGCGCACCCCCAGCGGCAAGATCGAACTGGCGCCCCCCAGCCTGCTCGCCGATATGCAGCGCCCTGCCGCCGACCTGGCGCGCCCCGCCCCGGATCTGGTGATCATTGGCCGACGTGACGTGCGCACCAACAACAGCTGGATGCACAACCTGCCCGTGCTGGCCAAAGGGCCGTTTCGCTGCACCGCGCTGGTTCACCCCCTGGATGCCACGCGGCTGAACCTGAAAGACGGTGGCTTGGCCCACATCGAAAGCAGCACCGCGCAAGGCCCCCGCAGTGTGCAGGCCCAGGTGCACATCAGCGAGGAGATGATGCCCGGCGTGGTCAGCCTGCCCCACGGCTGGGGCCACAACCTGCCCGGCACCCAGCTGAACGTGGCCGCCGAGCGCCCCGGCGCCAACCTGAACGCCCTGCTGGACGACCAGTGGCGCGATCCGCTCTCGGGCAACGCGGTACTGGGCGGAATACCGGTCACGATGCACGCCGTGGCGTGATGCGCACCGAAGGGCTGATTTGACGCAACTTCTGCATCAAATCGCCCTCCAGCCCTTTAAAAACGTGCGTAGGCAGCTATAAAAACAGAAGCGAAAGTTTTTAAATAATCAAATCCATCAGCTTGCTGTAGCTATCTACTACGTCGTATTTCACCTGGTCTGACGTGATCTTGGTGAAGAACTTGCGAGCGCATTCGATCTTACTTTTCTCGATTTCTCGCAGGTCCATGCTGGACATGGAGCCCTTGGTTTCCGCCACAAAGTAAACGTGTTTCACCTTGCCCTCATGGAAAGCTATGGCCCAGTCGGGGTTGTAGTTACCCACCGGGGTGGGGATAAAGAAGCCTCGCGGCAGCTTGGCGTACACCACCACTTCGGCGCTAGCGTCCAGTTCACGCACAAAGCTGCGCTCATTGCCCGAATCGGTGAACACATAGTCGTACACATGGTTCTTGGTCTTGACGGCCTTGCTGAAATCCTCTTTGGCCTTGTCTTGCGTGAAGATGTCCAGCGTATATTCCTCGCCGGTTGGATCGTAGGCAATGTGCTCCACGATCACTGTGGCTTTTTGCTCATTGATGAGTCGCGCCGCCTTTTGCATAAAGTCCTCTGGATTGGTCCTGTATTGACCAAACACCGCCCGGTTAATGCCCTGCAGCACACGGGCTACGGTGCGTCGGGTGAGCTGTGTTTCGTTTGCCATCCTCCCAATGAGGTCGTACTTCACTGCGGAATGGACTGATGCACGGTGCAAGTCCGTGGCTGACTCAGTCACTTTGAACGACTCGCCCTGCTTCACCGCGTCATAGCTTGCCTCGTCCACCTGCTCACCGGTAACCACGGTGTACTGCATGGGGCTGACCTTCAAGTCTTTTTCCAATACAGTCACGCACTTGCCGATCAGTTCTGGGGTCTCAAAGTCCACGGTATATGCCGCTTTGCGGTTGATACGGCTCCACAGCGCCTTGAACTCCAGCTTGTCAAAGTTGGCGTTGAGCGGATTGACCTTGGCTTTGCGGTCATCGCCAATGTCGGGCATCTGCCCATCGCTGAAAACGCTGTCGATCAGACCGAACACCTGCTCGGCATAGGCCGCCAACTCCGGTGGCAACACCGCCAAAAGCCCGTCCTTCTTGGCGGCGTGGTACGCCGCAGTGATCTTGTCGGTGTCGTCGGTGTAGTCATTTTTAGCCAGATAACGGTAAATCTGCTTGGCCATTTGCGCGGTCACGGTGATGTCCCCCGCTGCCGTTTTGAGCACCTTGCCGGTGAAATAGGACTCGTCCGCCACCCGTGGGCGCTCCGACAATCCCTCGCTGATATCGCGCTGCAACCCTGTCACAAAGTCCTTGTAACTCTCACTGGCCACCACGGTCAGCACATTGATCTGGTGCACCGTGGCGGCGTTGTCCATGCGGTCGCCCAACTGGTTCACGCTCAAGCGCAGGCCGCGCCCCACCTCCTGGCGGCGGCTCACGGTGTTGTCGCTGTGCTTCAGAGTGCAGATTACAAACACATTGGGGTTGTCCCAGCCCTCGCGCAGCGCCGAATGCGAAAAGATAAAACGCACCGGCTCGGCAAAGGACAGCAAGCGTTCCTTGTCTTTCAAAATCAGGTCGTAGGCATCCACATCGTCCGCCTCGGTGGATTTCTTCCCCGTCTGCGGGTCCACCATGCGCTTGGTTTTCTTGTCGATGGAGAAGTAACCGTTGTGCGTTTTGGCGGTCGCAATGCCTTGGAGATAGCGGTTGTAGGGTGTGTCTTCCAGCGTCAGCACTTCGGTCAGTTGCTGGTTGTACTCTTCCTCAAACATCTGGGCATACTCGCCGGGCTGCTCGCCTGCGTCGTCATAGCTGCGGTATTTGCTGACCGCGTCAATGAAAAACAATGACAGCACCTTGATGCCCTGCCCGAACAGTGCCTGCTCTTTCTCAAAGTGGGCTTTGACGGCCTCGCGAATCTGGATGCGGCGCAAGGTGGATTCGCTGACATCACCCGTGGCCTCACCCGCCACCAACTCATGGCCGTTGGTAAAACTCACGGTATTGGTCAGCGCATTGATGTCGGCCACCACAAAGCCACGGTATTGCTCCAAGTCGCCAGACAGGTCGAACAGGTTGCCATTGAGGGGCAGCTTTCGCAGCACCCGCTTGATGCCGTTGTTCTGCTTGATCTCCAGCTCCACCCGCGCCACCGGGGCGCTGGTGGACACCTCTATCGACTCCAGGTACAGGTAGGCATTGGTGCCGGTCAGGCCCTTGACCGAAATGCCGCGCACCGCGATTTTCTTCACCAGCTTCTGGTTGTACGCATCCAGCGCGTCCAGCCGGTGAATTTTGTTGTGTGTCGTCTTGTGCGTGGCCGAATACCGCAGCACCGCCAGCGGTTTGAAATTAACCAAAGAGTCCAGCGCCTTACCGTCCCCAATCTTTTGCGGCTCATCCAGAAACAGAATGGGCCGGTTGGCACTGATCACATCAATCGGCCTGCGAGATTGAAAGTCGTCCAGCTCTGCATAAATGCGGCGTGCATCCTTGCCCGTGGCGTTGAAGGCCTGCACGTTGATCACCATCACATTGATGCCCGCGTCGCTGGAAAAGCTCTCCAGGTTGTGCAACTGCTTGGAGTTGTAGATGAAAAACCGGGCGCGCTTCTTGTAGTCGTCCAGAAAGTGCTCCGCCGTGATTTCCAGCGACTTATGCACGCCTTCACGGATGGCAATGCTGGGCACCACCACGATGAACTTGCTCCACCCATACCGGGCGTTCAGCTCGAACATGCTTTTGACGTAGCAATAGGTTTTGCCCGTGCCGGTCTCCATTTCCACATCCAGATTGATGTCGCACACCTTGGTTTTGACCAGTGCTGCGGACAGGGGCAGGTTTTGCCTGCGTTGCACGGCATGGATGTTTTCCAGCACCTGGCCGGGGGTCAGGGCCAGATCAGCATTTTTGAAACCGGCAGATTCCAACGCGGCCACGGCCTGTCCGCCAGCATCCACCGCACGGCCCGGGTCCATGCGGTAGTTCAAGCCCTCGCGCTTGGGTTGACCGGCAAAGCAATCTGCCACGGCTTCAACAGCATTGGTCTGGTAGGCCTGTTTTTTGAATTTCAGTTTCATGCGTTACTCTGCATTTACTATTTTTGCGCTGCATTCATCGTGTCTTGCAGAGTAATTCCCGCTTCCCACGCCTGCTCTGCTTCTTGAATTTTTTGTCGCAATTCTTCCTTGGACGGCAAATACAGTTGGTATTGCGCTGCGTAGATATTGCTGTTTTCCGGCAAGGTGAGTTCAACCAGGGCATCGTTTTTGTCGTAGCACAGCAAAATGCCAACGGTGGGTGCCTCCTCAGCGGTTTTGACGTAGCGGTCAAAATAATTCACGTACATCTGCATCTGGCCCAGGTCTTGGTGAGTCAAGCTGCCAATTTTCAAATCGATCACCACATAGCAGCGCAGCAAGCGGTTGTAAAACACCAGGTCAACGTAAAAATGGTTGTCGTCAAACGTGAACCGCTTTTGCCGGGCCTCAAACAAAAAGCCCTTGCCCAACTCAAGCAAAAAATGCTCCAGCTTGTCGATGATGGCCATTTCAAGCTGGTGCTCTGAATAGGCGGGGTGCTCTGGCAAATCCAGAAACTCAAGCACGTAGGGGTTCTTGATCACATCGGCAGGCTTGGAAAGCACCTGCCCCACCTGCGCCAAGGCTTTGACTTCGTCCTTATTGCGGCTCAAAGCCAGACGCTCAAACAGGCCGCTGGCAATTTGGCGCTTCAGCTCACGCACGCCCCAACTGCCTTGCTGGGCCTCAATTTCATAAAAACTGCGGGCCTGTGCGTTGGCAACCGACAGCAACACCACGTAATGCGACCAGCCCAGAGACAAGCGCCCCACCAATTTCTGCGTATTTGGCGGCATGGGAGATTGGTCAGACGGTGTCTGACCAATCTCTAGATACGTCTGGTAAAACGAGCGGCATTGCTTCAGATTGGTGACCGACACGCCTTTTAGCCCACGGCGGACAAGCGCATCTGACAAGCGCACCAACAACTGCTTGCCATACACCTGTGCCCGAGCTGCTGCCCCCTGCTCAAACTCCACGATATGCCAGCCAAACAACCAGTTTCGCACCATCAAAGCCGTGTCCACCGAGCGCACAGCCTGGGCCTGCATCTGCTGGTGCGTGGCACTCAAGGCATGAACCAGCGCAGATAAACCGGCATCTACCTTTGTTGATTGTGCAGCGGGTTTCATAGACATTTCACCTCGGTGCCGGGCGACATCAGTTTGAAGATTTGTTCGACGTTAATTTTGACGCTATCGCTGGCAAAGCCCGCATCGCGGAACACGGCGCGCAGCGGCGCCCGCTTGGCCAGCAGCTTGACGAAATCCTCGCTGATGCCCTCTTCAAAGCACGCGGCCAGCGCGTTGCCATCGACAAAGTACACGGTTTTGTCTGCAATGGTTTCCGTCGTGATGGGCAAGGCCAGGTCAACGCCCCAGTCCAGCAGCACCTGGAACAGCAGGTCTTCGGGCGTGCGGTCTTCGCGGATGTTGTTGACCTGGTCGGACAGCAGGTCTTGCGAGACGGCGTCGGGGGTATAGAACACCTCCTTCATATTGGAGCTGTCGATTTTGAGAACACGGAAGCCAATGTCGAGCTTGTCAATGTCCTCCTTACCTTCGTTGTCCTGCTTAATTTTCAGGCCTGCGCGACGAATTCGCTCTTTGCTAATCTCCGCAATATTTCGAGGTTTTCCAAGTGAGTCGCAAAATTTCGCTGCAACCTTCTGTTCTTTCACATCAACGTCAAGCACCTCAGGCACTTGCACCAAGATATACCGTCGCTTACCACCATCGGTTTGATTCGACTCAAACACTGCATGCGCGGTACTCGCACTTCCTGCAAAAAAATCCATGACGATTGCGCCAGGATCGTTGGCAGTAACGTAAGTAATCAGGCGGGACAGTTCGATATGGTCTTTCGGATTGTTGAAGGCCTTTGCACCTAACAAATTTCGTAAAAACTTTACGGCGACCTGCGACTGTTTGTAAAAGTAGCTCCCACGCACTTGCGTTGCGAGATCATCGTCTTCGGCATCAGAATCATCTGCGTCTTCGAACTCTACGTCCGGGGTCTCATCGAACGAGATTGGACGGAGATGCGACTTGCGAAATGGCGGTTCTGTATGGTCAGCCCGGAATTCAACAATACCTGCCTTCACTCTTGCCATCATCGTCTCGTGGTTGGCGTAAATCCAACCCCGCTCCGGCACCTTGCAAGGCAGGCCGGTGACAGGATGCAACACGTTATAAGTTGGACCACCACCGCCTGGCCACGAAATATTGTCATCTCGCCAGGGACCATGTTTATCGACTCGCTTGTAACGACTCCATTTTTTCGAAGGGTGACTCTTGGGCAGCGAAGAAAACCAGGTCTGCAACCCAGACTCAACAAAATCGTCGGTTAATCCATCTTGAGCCCGCAAATCAAGGTACTTTTCCCAAATTTCGCGCGCACCCGGTTTTTCCTCACGCCATACAGTTTTTCGTGCACGAAGTACGTCCAAGGATTTGGCAAAAATAAGTACGTACTCATGCCCAACAGAGAGCAGTTTTGCGTCGTTCTTTCTTCCTTTTTCCCAGACCATGCATGCGATGAAATTGGCTTCCCCAAATACTTCTGTGCATAGCTTCTTCAGATTTTCCAACTCGTTATCGTCAATCGAGATCAGAATGACACCCTCGTCATTCAGCAGGTTCCGCGCTAGTTTCAAACGCGGATACACCATTGACAACCAATCGGAATGAAAACGACCGTTGGATTCAGTATTCGCAACCAGACGATTACCGACTTCGTCACGCTGATTAGACATTGCGAAGTATTCGGATGCATCTGTCTTGAACTCGTCGTCATAAACCAAATCACTGCCGGTGTTGTAAGGCGGGTCTATGTAAATCAGCTTGACCTTGTTGAGGTAGGTCTCTTGCAGCAGCTTCAGCGCATCCAGGTTGTCGCCCTCAATGAACAGGTTTTGCGTGGTGTCAAAGTCCACGCTCTCTGCGCGGCAGGGGAGCAGCGTCTTGGCAATGGGCGCATTGGCCATCAGCAGTGCTTCGCGCTTGCCGGGCCAGTTGAGCTGGTAACGCTCTTGCGGGCCTTCGACGATGCTGCCCGACAGCTCCTGGCGCAACTGGTCAAAGTCGATGCTACGTTTCACCACGCCATTGGCACTACGGGCCTCAGCCACGCAATTCGGGAAAAGCGCTGCCAGCTTGTCGATATTCGCCTGGGTCAGGTCGGGGCTGTGTAGTTTGAGTTTATTCATGGTCAAATTGGCTTGTAGCCCTCGCAGAATATGCGCAAGCAGCTATCAAATATGTAGCGTTTGTAGTGTGGGGTTGGTTCATGAGGCCAACGCGTGAAGTTCGGTGCGAATGGTACGCAACTGGGCGTTGATTTCGACCTTGCGGTTGAACTGTTTTTCTTGGGCAAGGCGGGATTCCAGCTTGGCTGCTGCCATTTGCTTGGCGGACAAAAGCGACAACCGATCCAGTTGGTCGCGCAGTGACTCGCCAGAGCGTGCTGGAACTGCCAGGTGTTGGCGCAAAAGCTGTTCGTACAAGCCTTGCAAATCCAGCGCCACCGGCAGGCCGGGCTGGGCAACACCATCTTTTTGCCACGGCGCAGCGTGGTAATCCCCTGCCACCCACTGGCCGGTGGCGCCATCCCTAGGGCGTTTGTAGGCAGCAACAGGTTGGCTGTGGCCTTCATACCGAAGTACAAACAGAATGGGGAATGGGATGGCTTTGTCGATGCACTTGAGCACGGCATGACCGACATCCGGCTGCTTCAAGGCGATTTCGAACACTTCGATCTCGGGCACGCCCGGTTTGGCGGGCAGGTTGATGGTCTCGGGGGCCAGTTTGTAGGCCCAGGTGATGCTTTCGACCTGCTGCACAAAGAGCGCGCGCACTGCGGCGGTGGGCTTGGCGTGTGCATAGATTTTGGTTTTGGCTACCGGGCGCGCGACTGCCGCCTGGGGCGGCCAGGCAAACAGGGCGAACGGCGCGGTATCGCTCATGTCGCCTGAATCACCAGGAAGCTGACCAACTCAAAGTCGTCCAGCCCGGCCACCTCATGCACCAGGGCGGTGGTCTTTCCGGGCGTGAAGAGGCTGTCCACGTCTTGCTCTTGCTGGCGCTCGATCATGGAGTGAATGGCTTGGTCCAGCAGTGCGGAATAGGCCTGCATGTTGCGGCCATCGCCAGTGGCTAGGTTGAATGGCTCGAACGCGGCGGGAATGGGCTCGGCCTTGCCTTTGCAGGCGTTGCGGGCCAGGTCCAGCAGCTGCTTGACCTCGGTGTGGTCGGCAATGGTGGTGCCGTCCAGCCCGATGTAGACCAAGTAATAGGGATGTAGCCGGTTTTTCTGCTTGACGACAGCGCCCGCGGAGCCGCCCAGCAGGCGGTTGCGCAGGGTAAAGATCACACCGGGGAGCAAGCCCATTTCTGCATCGGCGGGCACCACGGCATGCAGGCCATGGGGCAGGCGGGTGAGGTCGCCATTGGCCTTGACGTAGTTCAGCAGGTCCATGCGGAAATCGTTCAGACCCAGATCGGTGATGGACACCCCGGTCTTGAGGTCTTCCATTTCAATGACTTCTTCTTGCAGGCGGCGCAATTGCTCCTTGCGGTAGGCCACGTCATTGGCTTGGGCGGACAGCACGTTGTCATCGCCCGTGGCGGTCACGTCGGCAATCATCATGCGGCTTTCGACCCGCTCTTTGAGGCGGATGTACTCGTCCAGGCTGATGTCGGGCCAGTAGTTGACCAACTGGATGCGCGCGTTGGGTGAGCCAATGCGGTCCACCCGGCCAAAGCGCTGGATGATGCGCACGGGGTTCCAGTGGATGTCGTAGTTGATGACGGTGTCGCAGTCCTGCAGGTTCTGGCCTTCGGAGATGCAGTCGGTTCCGATCAGCAGGTCGATCTCGCCGGGCTCAAGGGGCAATGAGGCTGCTTTGTCCTTGGATTGCGGCGAAAACAGCGTCAGGAGGGTTTGAAAATCGATGCCTTGGCGCGGATTCGCGGCGAGTTTGAGCGTGGTTTTGGGGTCCGTCGAGCCGGTTACCTTGCCGGTGTGGATGCCGTGTTGCTGCAACAGGCTAGAAGCCAGGTTGTCATACAGGTAGTGGGCGGTGTCGGCAAAGGCCGTGAATATCAGCAGCTTTCGGTTGCCGGGATTGATGGGGTTGGCCAGCTTTTTCTCAATCTCGCCTTTCAGGTGTTGGAGCTTGGCATCGTCAGCCGGGGGGATTTTGGCCATCTCGGCCAACAGGGTTTCAATGACATCCAGGTCGGCACTCAGGTCGTGTTCCCACGATGGCAAGTCCATGTCGCCTAGGTCAATTTTCACCTTGCCGCCGGTGCTGCTGTCGCTCGTGTCGTCGAAGTCCGGCAACGCTTTTTCGTCAAAATCGCCCTCATCAAAATCAACGTCCTCAAAATCGGATGCTAGGTCGGTGAACGTCACGGGCTTGCCCGATTTCTTGAACGCGATGATCTTGCCCAGCGCTTTCTGGTGCTTGCTTTGCAGGCCCTGCAAGGTAAGCCGGAAGGACGCGACCGAGCTTTCCAGGCGCTTGAGCAGATTGACGGTCATCAGCGCCTGCAAGCTCTTTTCGCGGTCGGCTTGTTTGAGCTTGCCGCCGCCGCTGGCCACCTCGGTGTCGTACATGTCTTCGTACTTCTTGATGCGGCTGGGCAAGATGTAGCCCACGGGCGCATACACGGCCAGTTTCAACAGGGATAGCTGGTTGAAGATGTCGTTGAAGCCAATGACATCGGTGCGCTGGCTGGCATTGACGACTAACGGGCAGTGGAACGACCGTGGTTTGAGGCGTTCGGGGAAGTTGCCAATGTCCTTGGTGTCGTAAAACGTCTCGATATGCTTGCGGGAGCGGGCAATGGTGACGCTGTCCAGCAGCTCGAAAAAGTCGAAGTCCAAGGCACTCAATATGGCGCTGGCGGTGCGGTCGTCTGGGGGCAACTTGGTCCAGTTGTTGAACGCGGCTTGCGCACGGCGGAATATCCCGTCGATGTCTTTTTCAGTGCGCAGCTTGTCACCCAGCAACCCGGCATTGCCTTCGTAGGCCAGGGCCAATTGGTTGCGCAGGTCGTTGAACCGGTTGTTGACTGGGGTGGCGGACAACATCAGCACCTTGGTCTTCACGCCCTGCTTGATGACAGAGTTCATCAGCTTTTGGTAGCGGGTTTCCTTGTCTTTGAAGGCATCGTTGTTACGAAAATTGTGCGACTCGTCAATCACCACCAGGTCGTAGTTGCCCCAGTTGACGCGGTTGAGCGGTGTACCAAAAGACTCACCGCTGATGCGCTGCAAATCGGTATGGCACAGCACGTCATAGTTGAAGCGATCTTTGGCAAAGATGTTGGTTTTGAGGTTGCGGTTGTAAGTGAGCCAGTTGTCGGCCAGCTTCTTGGGGCAGAGCACCAACACAGAGCGGTTGCGTAGCTCGTAATACTTAATAACGGCCAGCGCCGTGAAGGTTTTGCCCAGGCCCACGCTGTCGGCCAGGATGCAGCCGTTGTAGGTTTCCAGCTTGTTGATGATGCCGGTGGCGGCATCGCGCTGGAAGTTGAACAGCTTTTGCCACACCAATGTATCCAGGTAGCCCGTGCGGTCGTTGGGCAGCACGTCTTCGGTGAGGTCTTCCAGAAATTCGTTGAAGATGTTGTAGAGCATCAGGAAGTAGATGCGCTCGGGCGAATTCTCTTGGTATACCGACGCTATATGCTCGCACACCAGGTTGGTGACGTCTTGGAGCTTGTCGGGATCGGACCAAATCTGATTAAACAAACTCAGGAACATGCCAGTGTTGGCAGGTTCATCCATCCTGTTGACGATGTTGGACACCGCATTGCCACGCTGGTAGCCCAAATCCACAGCGGTAAAGCCATGCAGCGGCATATAAACTGTGTTGAGCTCCGAGGTACTTTCGTCGGCCTGTACCGCTGCAAACTGCTGCATGGGCGCCCCGCCACTGTTGGATCGGAACTTAGCCTTGCGGCGCATCCAGTCGGCGCACTCGCGGGCAATGGCGCGCTGGGTGAGCTTGTTTTTGAGCTGGACTTCAAACTCGGTGCCGTAGAAGCTGCGCTCGTTTCGCGTCTCGGATGGGGACTTGGGGATGTGGAACTCGCGCCGCTCTTTCTTGGCGGCATCGGTCACCTGGTCGGGCATGAATAACGGGGAGGTGAATATGAATTCGAACGATTCCACCGACTCCAACTCGCGTTTCAGGGCTTCGAAAGCATAGATGGAAAAGCAGGAGGCTGCGATTTTGAGCCGCGCTCCGGGTTTGATGGACTTTTTGAGGTCATCACCCAATAGATCATTGATGTTGTCGACTAATTTCATACTTTGAGTTGTGTTAGCCCTGCCCCCAAAAGCATCTTAACCAACTCAATCAGCCGACTTTACAACGCCACCCAACTGCCCCCCCGTTTAACAGCGCATCCGCTCTCGGGCAACGCGGTGCTGGGCGGAATAGCCATCACCATGCACGCCGTGGTGTGACATGCTGGCGGGGCTGGCTTGGTGCTATTTCTGCATCAAATCAGCCGATAGCCCGCGTAGATATTGCGTAAGCAGCTACGAATAATGTAGCGAAACCTCGTAAACAACCCACTCCATCAGATTGCTGTGGCTACCACACCTCCAGCCTCAAACGCGCAGGCACTTGCGCAAAGGCCTTGTCACAGCTGACCAAGGTTACATTCTCGGCCACCGCATGGGCGGCGATCATCATGTCAAAGTCGCTGAGGTTGATGCCTTGGGTTTCGAGAGCCGCACAAAACTCGCCGTAGCAGGTGGCGACCCGCTCATCCCAGGGCAGTACGTCCATGCGCAGCAGCACTTGGATCAGGGCATTTCTCAATCGCGCTGGCTGCCCCCTGCGGTGCAAACCGTATTCCAGCTCCGCCAAAGTGATGCTGGAGATCACCACTTGGCCTACCGGCACTTGGGTCAGCCGCGCAAGCAGGCCTGAGTCCCGCCCTTGCATGATGTGGCTGACCACATTGGTGTCGAGCATGTAGCGCTGGCTCATTCTTGGTGGTCCGCGAAGGGATCACGCCGCGAGTGGGTCTGGCGGCGCTCTACAAGCAAGTCGTCTTCCTTGTTTTGAGCCACCACGTCAAGCAAACCTTGCCAATCGGTCGGCTTACGCGACAGCACCACATCGCCCGTGGCGGGGTCGCGGCGAATGAAGACTTCTGCTGCGTCAAAACGAAACTCCAAGGGCAAGCGCACCGCCTGGCTACGGCCGGTGGCAAATATTTTGGCAGTTTGGTGCATTTTCAACTCTCTTTGATCAACAGGTATATCTCATGATATGTATCAACAATATGACTGTCAACCGAGTTTTCTACATGAAATGTGGGCCTCAGATTTGCCCACCACCCTGACACCCGGCGGCTTTACCAGGCGCCGCGTTTGATCTGCTGGAGGCGCGCCTCCAGGCGGCGCAGGCTGTCCTGGGCCGTGGCCTTGCCGGACAGCACTTCATGGGTGGCGTTCCAAAAACTTTCACTCACCTCGGGGTACTTCAGGCCCGTCACGGTGGAGGGGCGTGGTGATGCCGCCTGGAACACCTTGTACAACTCGTCCAGAAACGGGTTGGCCTGCAGCACCTCACGGTCCGAATAGAGCGAACGCAGGGTCGGGTTGTACGACCCCTGGATGGAGCGCTCTTTTTGGACCGCGGCGCTGGTCAGGTACATCACCAGATCGGCGGCGGCGTCCACGTTTTTGGAGTACTTGGATACCGCCAGTTGCCAGCCGCCCAGAGTGGCGCCCCGGGGGCCGCCCGCCACGGCGGAGGGCAGCGGTGAGACGCCGATTTTGCCTTTGATGGGGCTGTCCGCGCTGTTGCCCATGGACCATGCATAAGGCCAGTTGCGCATGAAGGCGGCCTTGCCGCTTTGAAAAACGCCACGGGCATCCTCTTCGCCGTAGTTCAACACCTGGGCAGGGGCGATCGTTCCCACCCAGGAAGCGGCTGTTTGGAGCGCTTTCACGGCATGGGGATTGTTGACGGTGATCGCGCCCTTGGCATCCACCACGGAGCCGCCGTCAAACGCATTCAGCCACTCCAGCGCGTCGCAGCTCAGGCCTTCGTAGGCCTTGGCCTGAAAAACAAAACCCTGAAAGTCCGCGGCCCCCGCGGTGCGCTCGCCCTTTTGGATTTTTTGGGCCACCAGGGCCAGCTCATCCCAGGTCTTGGGGGGCCGCAGCCCGTACTTGGCGATCAGGTCTTTGCGGTAAAACAGCAAGCCGGCGTCGGTGAACCATGGCATGGCCAGGAGCTTGCCCTCTTGGGTGTTGTTGCGAACAATGGCCTGGAAGTGAAAGTACTCCGCCCCCTTGCTGTACTTCTTCAGGTCCACCAGGTGTTCCTTGATCAGGCCCGGCCACACCACGTCCACCATCACCACGTCGATTTCCGGCGAAGCGGCCGCGAACATTTTGCGAAACACCCCCAGCAGGTCGGTGGTGGACGATGGCGTAACGTACAGCTTGACGGTGTGGCCGGTCTTGCGCGCCCAGTCGTCCGTGTGCCGCTTGCAAGAAGCATGGTCCTGTCCGTTGGAGCCACAGGCAATGGTGATGGTGGCGGCCGGTGCAGGCGCACCGAACAGCAGCAATCCCAACCCCAGGCCTAAACCCTGCAAGCCGGCTTGCAGGGTCCATCGAGTCTTTAGCACCATATCCAAAACTCCTTGTAAAACACAATAAAAATGGAAACAAAAACGTTTTTGATTATTTCGAAAACGTTTTTGTTAAGAATACGTGCTTTCCCTAGGTGGCAAAATGAATGCCGATTCCCGCACCGTCGGATGTACCGAGGACTCACCGTCCAAGCAGACGTCGGCGCAACCAGAAATTTTGCTCGAATCGGCCTCCAGCCTTTTTGGAATGTGCTTAAGCAGCTATTAACAGAGAAAGTCCATGAGGCGCACCTTCGGTGCTGCTGGGGTGTCAGCGGAGCATTTGCGGCCATCCCAAGCCCTCATGGACTTTCTCGGTTTAAATTGGTAGCAAAAACACTCACTCCACGCGGGTAATGCGTGTCGGCTTGAAGCCCAGGTCCGCCGCCTTGCCCTTGCGCGCCCGTGCCGCACGGGCGTTGTTGAGGCTGCGGATTTCCAGCGTCTCTTCGCGCTCCTTGCCGCCGCGCCCTATGCCTTCGATGCGCACGCTACGGGTATAGGCCGCGACGCCGGCCAGGGTGTCCTTGGCTTCCAGGTCGATCAGCATCAGGCCCCGGCCGCCATTGGCCATGGATTTGAGTTCGCTGATCTCAAAGGTCAGGATGCGCCCGCCGGTGGAGGCGCAGGCCACATGGGTGGCCGCTGCCACCAGCGTGGCGGGCGTGCCTGGAGTGACGACCTTGCCCTGGGCGCCCGACACCAGCGAGGGACGGCACAGGGTTTCACCTTCGTTGCAGCTGACAAAAGCCTTGCCCGCTTTCTGGCGCGAAGTCATGTTCTCCACCGTGGCCAGAAAGCCGTAGCCCCCCGAGCCACTCAGCAGCAGGGTGGCCGTCGCTGGCCCTGCAAAGTAGTACAGCAACTGGGTGCCGCTTTCCAGCTCGATCAGCGTGGTCACCGGCTGGCCATCACCACGCCCCCCGGGTAACAGCGACACCGCGACCGAGTAAATGCGGCCATTGGAGCCAAACACCAGCAGCGTGTCCACACTGCGGCACTCGAAGGTGCCATACAGCGCATCCCCGGCCTTGAAGGCAAAACTGCCAGCCTCATGGCCGTGGCCGGTGCGGGCCCGCACCCAGCCTTTCTCACTGACCACCACGGTCACCGGTTCATCCACCACCTTGATCTCCAGCACGACCTTCTTTTCGGCCTGGATCAGGGTACGGCGCGGGTCGGCAAACACCTTGGCATCGGCCTCGATCTCCTTGACCATCAGACGGCGCAAGGCCGCCGGGCTGCCCAAAATCTCTTCCAGCTTGGCTTGCTCACCGCACAACTCGGAGAGCTCCTGCTCGATCTTGATGGCTTCCAGCCGGGCCAACTGGCGCAGGCGGATTTCCAGAATATCTTCGGCCTGCCGGTCCGACAGGTTGAAGCGCGCCATGAGCGCCGCCTTGGGCTCGTCGGCCTGGCGGATGATGGCGATCACCTCGTCGATGTTGAGCAAGACGAGTTGGCGGCCTTCCAGAATATGGATGCGGTCCAGCACCTTGCCCAGGCGGTGACGGGTGCGCCGCTCGATGGTGCTGTGGCGAAACGCAATCCACTCCACCAGCATTTGCCGCAGCGACTTCTGGGTAGGCCGACCATCCAGGCCAATCATGGTGAGGTTGATGGGCGAAGAGCTTTCCAGGCTGGTATGCGCCAGGAGTGCGGTGACCAGCTCCTGCTGCTGGATACGGCTGGTTTTGGGCTCGAACACCAGGCGCACCGGGGCGTCCCGGCTGGACTCGTCGCGCACCACGTCCAGCACGTTCAGGACGCTGGCCTTGAGTTGGGTCTGTTCTTGCGACAGGGCTTTCTTGCCCGCCTTGACCTTGGGATTGGTCAGCTCTTCAATTTCTTCCAGCACCCGCTGGCTGCTGACACCGGGCGGCAGCTCGGTCACCACCAGTTGCCACTGCCCACGCGCCAGGTCTTCAATCTTCCAGCGTGCCCGCACCTTGAGCGAGCCGCGCCCTGTGCGGTAGGCATCGGCAATATCATTGGCCGCGCTGATGATCTGCCCGCCGCCGGGGTAGTCGGGGCCCGGCACCAGCGTCCACAACTCGGTGTCGGGCAGCTCCGGATTCTTGATCAGGGCCACGCAAGCGTCGGCAATTTCCCGCAAGTTGTGGCTGGGAATCTCGGTGGCAAGGCCCACGGCAATGCCGCTGGCGCCGTTGAGCAGGCTGAACGGCAGGCGGGCCGGCAACTGGCGGGGTTCTTCGGTGGAACCATCGTAGTTGGGCTGGAAGTCCACCGTGCCCTGGTCGATCTCGTCCAGCAGCAGGCTGGTGATTTTGGCCAGCCGTGCCTCGGTGTAACGCATGGCCGCAGCGCCATCGCCGTCACGCGAGCCAAAGTTGCCCTGCCCATCGACCAGCGGGTAGCGCTGTGAAAAGTCCTGCGCCATACGTACCAGGGCGTCGTAGGCCGACTGGTCGCCGTGCGGGTGAAAACGGCCCAGCACATCCCCCACCACGCGGGCGCTTTTGACGGGCTTGGCGCCGGTATTGCCATTGGCGCCACCGAACCCTAAGCCCATGCGCGACATGGAGTACAAAATACGCCGCTGCACGGGCTTCAAGCCATCGCACACATCGGGCAGCGCCCGGCCCTTGACCACGCTCAGGGCGTATTCCAGGTAGGCACGTTGGGCGTAATTGGCCAGGTTCAGATCGTCGTCGCCACCGCCGCCAGAAGGTAGGGGAGCCAGGTCAAGAATGGGTTGGTCTGTCATGCGTCACATCAATTAATCAAGTACGGCCATGGACTGGCTGGAAAGGCGGGTCAGGGGCTCCACCATATTGGCCCGCCCGCCGGGAGCTTTGAATTCGATACGCACGCGCCCGGCGCGTGTGGGTGCCGTGGTATGGGCCAAGGCCACAGGCGGCTTGAGGCTGGCGTAAAGCTGCATCACGGTTTTTACGTAGTTTTGGGTTTCTTTGAACCGGGGAATCCGGTTCCCCGCCTTTTGCACTGCGCCCTCCCCGGCGTTGTAGGCCGCCAGGGCCAATTCGAGTTGGCCAGGAAACATCTGGATCAAGTCACGCAGGTAGCGGGTGCCCGCCGAAATATTGGTCTTGGGATCTTTCAGCTTTTGTTCGATGGACCCCTTGCGGTCTGCAGTAATGCCGTAGCGCGCCCCTGTGGCGGGCATCACCTGCATCAGTCCAATGGCGCCCCTGGGCGACACTGCAGAGGCATCAAAGCGCGACTCGGTGGTGATCAGGGCCCGCAACAAGGCGTAGTCCACCTGGTGGGCATCGGCTGCGGCACGCACGTGGTGTTCTTGCTTCTTGAATCCTGGGGCCGATTCCATGCGGGCAAGCAATTTGGCGGTATCGGCGGACACCTCCACCGGCACGGGCGGTACCGGGACCGCTTCCACAGCCGGGATGTCTACACGGGTAGCCCCTTTGTAAAACAGGGTGTATGCGGCATCCACCTGCGTGGGGGCCAAATGGGTGCGCCCCTGGTCATCGACATGGATCCACACATCGGCATGCACCGCTGCCCCAGCCAGACAGCACAGGATGATGAGCCAACGCACCGCAGACTTCACACATCGACCTCCACGGAGTCGCCGTGGAGTTCCATCAGTTCGCGCCGGGCGGCGGCCTCGCCCTTGCCCATCAACTTGGTGATCAGGGTTTCGGTTTGCCCGAAGTCGATGGCACCCAGGGCCACCGGCAGCAGGCGACGGGTGTCGGGGTTGAGCGTGGTGTCCCACAGCTGCTCGGCATTCATCTCGCCCAGGCCTTTGAAGCGGCTGATGGTCCATGCCGCTTCGCGCACGCCCTCCTTGCGCAGCTTGTCCAAAATGGCGGTGAGTTCGCCATCGTCCAGCGCATAGGCCTTGCTGGCGGGCTTTTTACCACGCGCTGGCGCGTCCACCCGGAACAGCGGTGGCCGGGCCACAAACACATGGCCGGTTTCGATCAATTTGGGGAAATGGCGGAAAAACAGGGTTAATAACAGAACCTGGATGTGTGAGCCGTCCACATCCGCATCGCTCAGGATACAGACCTTGCCGTAGCGCAGGCCACTCAAGTCCGGCGTGTCGTTGGGACCATGCGGGTCGACGCCAATGGCGACGGATATATCGTGGATTTCGGTATTGGCAAACAGGCGGTCGCGGTCCACCTCCCAGGTGTTCAAGACCTTGCCACGCAAGGGCAGGATGGCCTGGTTTTCCTTGTCGCGGCCCATCTTGGCGCTGCCGCCGGCCGAATCGCCCTCCACCAGAAACACCTCGTTGTAAGCCAGGTCACGGCTTTCGCAATCGGTGAGTTTGCCGGGCAGCACGGCCACGCCCGAACTCTTGCGTTTTTCCACCTTCTGCCCCGCACGCTGGCGGGTCTGCGCGGCCTTGATGGCCAATTCGGCCAATTTCTTGCCGTATTCCACATGCTGGTTCAACCAGAGTTCGAGCGCCGGACGGACAAAGCTCGACACCAGGCGCACCGCATCACGCGAGTTCAGCCGCTCCTTGATCTGGCCCTGGAACTGGGGGTCCAGCACCTTGGCGGAGAGCACATAACTGGCGCGTGCAAACACGTCTTCGGGCATAAGCTTCACGCCTTTGGGCAAGAGCGAATGCAGTTCAATGAAACCCCGCACCGCCGTGAACAGGCCATCGCGCAGCCCGCTCTCGTGGGTGCCGCCCGCGCTGGTAGGAATCAGATTCACATAACTCTCGCGCACGGCCTGGCCGTCTTCCGTGAAAGCGACACACCAGGACGCGCCCTCGCCTTCGGCAAAGCTGTCGTTCTGGCTGTCGGCAAAGCCGTCACCCTCAAACAAGGGAATGATGGGCTCACCATGGAGCGACTGCGTCAGGTAATCGCGCAGGCCGCCCTTGAAGATCCAGGTTTGGGTTTCCCGTGTTTTTTCCACCACCAAAGAGACGCTCACCCCCGGCATCAACACGGCCTTGCTGCGCAGCAAGTGGGTCAACTCGGCCATGGGCAAGGAGGAAGATTCGAAGTATTTGGCATCGGGCCACACCCGCACCGTGGTGCCGGACTTGCGGTCGCCCTCGCCCGCTTTGCGAACCTGCAGCGCCTGCGTCACATCACCATGCTCAAACACCAGAGTGGCGACCGAGCCTTCACGGTACGAGGTGGCTTCCAGCTTCAGTGCCAGCGCATTGGTCACGCTGACACCCACGCCATGCAATCCGCCCGAAAAGCTGTAGGCACCGCCCTTGCCCTTGTCGAACTTGCCGCCGGCATGCAAGCGGGTGAACACCAGTTCAATCACCGGTGCTTTTTCTTCCGGGTGCATGCCAAACGGTATGCCACGGCCGTCGTCTTCAATGGACACGGAACCGTCCACATGCAAGACCACCTTGATCTTTTTGCCATGCCCCGCCAGTGCTTCGTCGGCGGCGTTGTCCAGCACTTCCTGGATGACGTGCAGGGGGTTGTCGGTGCGGGTGTACATGCCCGGACGCTGTTTGACGGGCTCAAGGCCCTTGAGGACCCGGATCGAGCCTTCGGAATATTCGGAGAGGGGTTTGGCAGACATAGGGCGGGATTGTAGTCGCTCAAGCGATAATTAGCTGTACATATAAACAGCCATTGGGCAGCAAGGTTTGCACAAGCTCGTTACATTAAACCCATGCGCACCTCCACCCCCACCCTTTCACTGCCCCAGCTGCTGCTCTGCGGTGCTGCCATTGTGACCCTGTCCATGGGCATACGCCACGGTTTTGGCCTCTGGCTGCAACCTATCACGCAAGCCAAGGATTGGAGCCGCGAGACCTTTGCCTTCGCCATTGCCGTACAGAACCTGGCCTGGGGCGTGTCGGGCATTTTTGCGGGCATGGCCGCTGACCGCTTTGGGGCGTTCAAGGTTATTTTTGTCGGCGCCGTGTTGTATGCCCTGGGCTTGGTCGGCATGGCCCACGCCACGACACCGCTGCTGTTCACGCTGTCCACGGGCCTCCTGATCGGGATGGCCCAGGCGGGCACAACCTATGCCGTGGTCTACGGCGTGATCGGGCGCAATGTGTCCGCCGAAAAGCGGTCCTGGGCCATGGGCATTACCGCTGCAGCCGGGTCGTTTGGCCAGTTTTTGATGGTGCCTGTTGAGGGCCAGCTGATCAGCACCCTGGGCTGGCAACAGGCCTTGACGCTGCTGGGATTGGCCGCATTGCTGATGGCTCCACTCGCCTGGGGGCTGCGTGAACCCGGCTTGGGCGGCAACATGCAACTCAAACGCGAGCAAACCATAGTCCAGGCTTTGAAGGAAGCCTTCAAATACCCCAGCTTTCAGCTCCTGATGGCGGGCTATTTTGTCTGCGGCTTTCAGGTGGTTTTCATTGGTGTCCACATGCCAAGCTACCTCAAGGACAAGGGCCTGGAGCCCCAGGTCGCCAGCTACGCGCTGGCCTTGATCGGGCTGTTCAATGTGTTTGGCACTTATGCAGCGGGTGTGCTGGGGCAACGGCTTCCCAAACGGAACATTCTGGCTTTCATTTACCTGGCCCGCGCCGCTGCCATCAGCGTTTTCCTGCTAGTGCCCCTGTCTGCCGCCAGTGTGTATGTGTTCGCCAGCGTCATGGGGCTGCTGTGGTTGTCCACCGTGCCTGTCACCAACGCCACCGTGGCGCAGATTTTTGGCGTGGCGCACCTCTCCATGCTCAGCGGATTTGTGTTTTTCAGCCACCAGATCGGCTCCTTCCTGGGCGTGTGGCTCGGTGGTTTTCTGTATGACCGCACCGGAAGCTATGACGTGGTCTGGTACATCGCCATTGCCTTGGGCGTATTGGCGGCCCTGGTGAACCTCCCCGTCAAGGAAGTGGCCATTCAACGCGCTGTGCCAGCGGTAGCGATCTGAAGCCATGAAAACATCCCTTCCATGGCTGATGGGTACGTTGCTGGCGGCGACACTGGCCGGTGTGTTCTCTCTGTACCTCCGCCCCGACTTCATGGTCCAGATGGTCAACCAGGTGTGGGGCTGCTTTTGACTGACGCCCCCTCCCTCCACAGAAGCACAGCAAGCCCGTCCCCGTGGATCGTGCGCTGGTCACACCTCGTGCCCCCGGAAGCCACCGTGCTCGATATCGCCTGCGGCAGCGGACGCCATCTGGCGTGGTTTGCGCAACGCGGACATGCGGTCACCGGTATCGACCGTGATCTGGCCCCAGCGCAAAAGGCCTGCGCCCCAGGCACTTTGGTCTGTGCGGATATTGAAGCCCAACCCTGGCCTTTGATGGCAGGCGGCCAGCCCCAGGTTTTTGGAGCCTTGGTTGTCACCAACTACCTGTGGCGCCCCCTCTGGCAGACCATGCTGCAAAGCGTAGCCCCAGGCGGTGTGTTTCTGTACGAAACCTTTGCCGCTGGCAATGAAACTGTGGGCCGCCCAGCCAGGCCCGAATTTCTTCTGCAGCCCGGGGAACTTCTGAACGTATGCAAGGACTTACAGGTCATCGCTTATGAGAATGGTTTTCTGGACGGACCCGCACGATTTGTACAGCGCATAGCGGCCATTCGCCCTGGCGCGCCCGGCTACAGCAAGAACTGGTCAGAGCGCTACACACGGCTTGGGTAAAATGCGCGTTTTCCGAACTAATGCCTGACATGAACTCCTTACCCGGTCAAATCAGGGGCAGCATCGTTGCCCTCGTCACCCCCATGCAGGGCGATGGCTCTGTGGACTACCCCGCACTGCGAAAGCTGATTGACTGGCATATTGCAGAAGGAACCGATTGCATTGGGGTGGTGGGCACCACCGGTGAGTCTCCCACCGTCAGCGTGGAAGAACACTGCGAAATCATCCGCGTGTCGGTGGAGCAGGCGGCCGGGCGCACCCCCATCATGGCGGGCTGCGGCGCCAATTCCACCAAGGAAGCGATTGAATTGGCCCGTTTTGCCAAGAAGGTCGGCGCGGATTGCCAACTCCAGGTGGTCCCCTACTACAACAAACCCACCCAGGAAGGCCAGTACCAGCACTTCAAAGCGATTGCCGAGGCCGTTGACCTGCCCCTGGTTTTGTACAACGTGCCCGGCCGTTCCGTGGCCGATATGGCCCACGACACCGTGCTGCGCCTGGCACAGGTGCCCGGCATTGTCGGCATCAAGGAAGCCACCGGCAATATCGAACGCGCCCAGTGGCTGATCAAGGAAGCCCCCCAAGGTTTTGCGATTTATTCGGGCGACGATCCCACCGCCGTTGCCCTGATGCTGTGCGGAGGCCATGGCAATGTCAGCGTAAGCGCCAATGTGGCACCGCGCCTGATGCATGAATTGTGTGTTGCGGCCATGGCCGGTGATGTGAAGCGCGCCATGGAGATTCAGTTCCGCTTGCTGCCGCTGCACAAGGCCTTGTTCGTCGAGTCCAACCCCATTCCCGTCAAGTGGGCTGTTGCCCGCATGGGGCGCTGCCAGCCCAATCTTCGCCTTCCGTTGACGCAGTTGACTGATGCCAGTCAGCAAGGGCTTGAGCGCGTCATGCAGTCCACCGGACTGATTTGAGCACCTTTCAATTTCGAGGACTTCTGTGAATCAACTATCAAAAATGGCGGTACTGGGCCTGGCTGTTGCGCTGAGCGCTTGCACGGCTTTGGAAACTGACAAAGTGGACTACCGCAGCACCGGCAAGGCGCCCGCTTTGGACATTCCACCCGACCTGACGCAGCTGTCCAAAGACACGCGCTACACCATGGTCGACGGTGCAGTATCCGCATCGGGGTACAAAACAGGCCAGATTGCGGCTACCAAGACTCCTGTTGCAGCGGTGTCGGTGGGTGATGTGCGTATTGAACGTGCAGGCAACCAACGCTGGCTGGTGGTCAACCGCCCCGCTGAAAAGCTGTGGGATCCTGTCAAGGATTTTTGGCAGGAAAACGGATTCTTGCTGGCTATGGACCAAAACAACCTGGGCATCATGGAAACCGATTGGGCCGAAAACCGTGCAAAGATTCCACAGGACATGATCCGAAGTGCGCTGGGCAAACTGTTCGATTCCCTGTACTCCACTCCCGAGCGCGACAAGTTCCGCACCCGCTTGGAACGTGATACCAACGGAAACACCGAAATTTTCATCAGCCACCGCGGGATGATTGAGGTTTACACCTCGGAAAAAAAGGACCAGACGATATGGCAACCCCGTCCCGCAGATCCGGAACTGGAAGCGGAGTTCTTGCGTCGGCTGATGGTGAAGCTGGGGGTAAGCACCGAACAAGCCAAAACGCTCGTGGCCAGCAGCGTAACAACCAAGCCTGTGGCCACCACATCTACCGCCAATGGCCAACCGGTACTGGTGCTGGACGAAGGGTTTGACCGAGCATGGCGCCGCGTGGGACTGGCGCTGGACCGGACCGGCTTTACCGTTGAAGACCGTGATCGCAAACAAGGCATTTATTTTGTCCGGTATGTCGCCCCGACATCCGAGAACTCCGAACCCGGTTTTTTCAGCAAATTATTCAGCAGTTCTTCTAAATCCGTCGAAGCGGCCAAGTTCCAGATTGCAGTGAAAAGTGACGCAAACGCAAGCACAGTGTCTGTATTGGATGCCACCGGCGCCCCTGAAACTTCGGACAGTGCGCAACGCATCGTGAAGGTTCTGGCCGACGATATCAAGTAACGCATCGGGGCCTTGCCCCGATCATTTCTGACTTTTCAGACGAAAAAAAACCACCTCGCGGTGGCTTTTTTTTGCAAGCAAAGAATTATTGCTTAGCTGGCTCGGAAGCAGCAGCTGCAGGTTCAGCTGCAGGAGCTGCAGGTTCAGCAGCGGGAGCTGGCTCAGAAGCTGCAGGAGCGGGAGCTGGTGCTTCTGCAGCGGGTGCAGCCACGGGAGCTGGTGCTTCTTCTTTTTTACCGCAAGCAGCCAAAGCAGCAGCAGCGATAACAGCTGCCAAAACGAGAGATTTGTTCATTTTTAAAAGACTAAAGTGAGTTAACGAAACAATTTCCGGAAATTATCGAAGCAGCAAGCCGCCCAGACCCTGACAAAAAACATTCGAATTCTTTCTGTCAGAGCCCTTAAGTATACAAGGACAAGCGGATCCGACTGGGGTAAACCCTCTAACCGTCTAACCGTTGCTTATAGGCCTAAAGTAGTGGCTGGAAAGCCGGGAATACTCTGCCGCTTGCACTCTGCGAGTTCTTCCTGAAGAAACACCCGGCGCTGCGCCTCCCGCCCCGCTGTGCCTGTACTTCGCACCACATCAAGACGCCGCATCACCCAATGCGGACTCCACAAGGCGCTGGGGAATTCGCTGGCATCGACGCCTCTGCACACACGGCATTCGACAAGGTGGCTCCAGGTCATCCGCCAGCGCACAAAACGCGCGTGGTAGCGCACAATGGAATCATAATTTTTGGCCAAAATGACCAGCTTTCGCCCACTGCGGGCCCATGCCTGAAGGGACTCCACCACCGCCCTTTCCCGCAGCGGCCAATCTTCAAATGTGGCATCAATCCACACCATCTCGGACCACCCCTCCTGCGCGGCGCAAGCCAGGGCATCGCGTACCACCTGGGCAAATTCCGTGGATCCGGAAAAGGCACCTTCCAACAGCTGGCTGGCAGCGGCTGCAGGCGATTCAGTCGTTGGCATGGACCCACCCGGATTCACACCAGTCCGACAGCAGATGGCGCGCGGCTGCGCTCAAACGTTTGACATCCGCTGCGTCCAGAAACCCTTGATCCGCCAAAAAACGCATCAATTCAGCGTCTCGCCCGGAAGCCAAAAAACTTTCGCCATTGATAAACACATGGTGCGGGTCGTACACCATGCGGGTGCGCCGGTCCAATTGCACCGCCCCCTTCAGAACCGAAGCGTTGCCACCGTCAAACCAGACATCGGCTTTGGGCGCACTGAGGTACTCACCCAAGGCCCTTCGCAGCGACAGGGGGTCACGCAGTGCATCATCCAGCGCATTGCGGGCAAATTCAACCAAGCCATCGGGAATCTCCGCACAGCGCTCCACGGCCGGCTGCTTGGGGTCGCGGTACAACTTGTCTCCCACCTCGTCCATCGCCTGCTCGGCCAGGCCTTGCAGCACCTCGCGCGCCAACTCGCCCGCGCTGGGAGAGCGAAATCCGATGGAGTAGGTCATGCACTCACCCTGCGCAATACCGTCATGGGCATAACGCGGAGGCAGATACAACAGGTCGCCCGGCTCCAGCACGAACTCTTCTTCGGGTTCAAAATTTGCCAGAATTTTGAGCGGCATATCGGGCTGAAGACTCAGGTCTTTTTGGCGCCCGATGCGCCAGCGGCGTTGGCCCACAGCCTGCAGCAAAAACACGTCGTAGCTGTCAAAATGCGGCCCCACGCCGCCGCCATCCGTGGCGTAACTGATCATCACATCGTCCAGCCTGACATCAGGTACAAAACGAAACTGGTTTCGCAAGGCGTGCACGCGTTCGTCGTACAAGTCCACGCCTTGCACCAGCAGAGTCCAGCCCGGTTGCTTGAATGGCGGAATAGCCCGGCGCACAAAAGGCCCATGCTTGAATTTCCAATCTCCAGCCGTTGCGGGGTGCGCCTGCACCACCAGCCGCGATTGAACCTCGGACTGTGCTGCCAGATCCATCAGCTCAGCGCGGTCCACGGGCGGCACAAAGCCCGGAATCGCTTGCCGGATCACCAAGGGCTTTTTCTGCCAATGGCGTTGCATAAAGGTTTTGGGGGACAGCCCACCCAACAGTTGCAAGGGGTCGTTGATGTTCATGCGGGTATTTTCCAATCACTTCCGGGCAAAAGCCAATTCAAACTGCGACAATTCTCGTATGGAAATCACTCAACAATGCGTCGTTGCCCTGACCTGGACGCTGAAAGACACTTTGGGCGAAGAGCTGGACTTGCTGGACGAGCCGATTGAATTTTTGGTGGGCGGCAACGACCTGTTACCCCCTATCGAAGAAGCATTGCAAGGCCACACCGCAGGAGCCGAACTGCATTTGCAAATTGAGCCCGAACAGGCCTTTGGCGACTTCAATGACCAGCTTATTTTCTTGGAGCCGCGCCACCTGTTTCCCCTGGAACTGGAGGAAGGGCAACTGCTGGAAGGCTCTTCTTTGCCAGTGGGCTGCAACCCCGATGCGCCCAAAGACGCGCTGTACCATGTCACCGATATCTACCCTGAGCATGTGGTGCTGGACGGCAACCACCCTTTGGCAGGCATTGCCATCCGCATCAGCCTGAAGGTGGAGTCTGTACGCGAAGCGACCGAAGACGAAATTGGGCGTGGATCCTCCGGCAACGGTTTTTTCCGGCTGCAACCGGTGCATGCTGCACAGCCCGGCGACGAATCCCTGCACTAGACCCGTTGGCGGTCAGGCCTTTCCGGTGGAGCCATAGCCACCTTCGCCGCGCTGCGAAACCGGGAATTCGGTTACCACATTGAACTGGGCCTGCACCACCGGCACGATCACCAGTTGCGCAATGCGCTCCATGGGCTGGATGGTGAATTCCGTATCACTGCGGTTCCAGGCGCTGACCATGAGTTGGCCCTGGTAGTCGCTGTCAATCAGCCCCACCAGATTGCCCAGCACGATGCCGTGCTTGTGTCCCAGCCCGGAACGCGGCAGGATCAAGGCCGCATAAGCCGGGTCTTCCAGGTAGATGGCCATGCCGGTGGGCACCAGTTGCCAGGCATTGGGCGCCAATGTCAGTGGCGTGTCCAGGCATGCGCGCAAATCCAGTCCGGCACTGCCTGGTGTGGCATAGGCGGGAAACTGTTCCAACAAACGGTTATCGATGATTTTGACGTCAATTTTCATTTTTTATTTCAAGGTGAGACCACGGGAAGACGGGAAGCAATTTCAGACACCAGAGCGCGCGCCAGAGCCAGTTTGGAGTTGCGCGGCATTTCCTTGGCGCCTGATGCATCCACCAGCAACAGGGCATTGTCATCCTGCCCAAAAGTGGCCGGGCCAATATTGCCCACCAACAAGGGCACGCCCTTCTTGATGCGTTTGGCGGTGGCATGGGCCAGCAAATCATGGCTTTCAGCGGCAAAGCCCACACAGAACAATTCGCCCGAGCGCGCCCTTGCCAGCTGCGCCACGGTGGCCAAAATATCCTGGTTCTCCACAAAAGCCAACTGCGGGGTTTCACCCGACCCGTCTTTTTTGATTTTCTGGTCAGACGCCTGCGCGGGCCGCCAATCGGCCACGGCCGCAGTTGCTATAAATATGCTAGCTGCTTGCGCATACTCCATGCTGGCTAGAAGCATATTGGATGCTGATTTCACGTCCACACGGTGCACACCCCTGGGGGTTGGCAAGCTGACCGGTCCCGCCACCAGCGTGACCTGGGCCCCGGCTTCCTGTGCTGCACGGGCAATGGCAAAGCCCATTTTTCCGCTCGATAAATTGGTAATCCCTCGCACCGGGTCAATCGCCTCAAAGGTGGGACCCGCAGTCACCAGAACCTGCTGACCCACCAGCACCTTGGGCTGGAAAAACGCGATCACATCCTGCAGCAGTTCCTGAGGCTCCAGCATGCGCCCGTCTCCTGTTTCACCACAGGCCTGGTCTCCAGAGCCCACCCCCAGCACCACGCCACCATCCGCCTGCAGTTGCGCCACATTGCGCTGGGTGGCGGGGTGTGCCCACATTTCACGGTTCATCGCCGGTGCAATCAGCAAAGGCACCGCCCCCATGGGGCGCGCCAGGCACATGAGGCTGAGCAGCTCATCGGCTCGGCCCTGCGCCAGCTTGGCCATGAAGTCGGCGCTGCAGGGCGCAATCAAAATGGCATCGGCCTCGCGGCTCAGGTTGATGTGTGCCATGTTGTTCCCTTCGCGGGCGTCCCACTGCGAGGCATAGACCGGCCGGTTGCTCAAGGCCTGCATGGTGACCGGCGTGATGAATTGGCTTGCGGCCTCGGTCATGACCACCTGCACCGTGGCGCCTTCCTTCACCAGCGCACGGCACAATTCGGCCGCCTTGTAGCAGGCAATGCCACCGGTCAGCCCCAAAACAATATGCTTGCCACTTAAGTCCATGCGTCGCCCACTCCACTGAGATGATTGCCCGAAATCGCGTGATTGCGAATGGCCGCAATGTAGCAGACGCCTATAATCTCGCTTTACCACCTCATCGAACCCACAGGTTCGCCCCTGACATGACCAAATTTGTCTTCGTCACTGGCGGTGTAGTGTCCTCCCTTGGCAAGGGAATCGCCTCTGCCTCCTTAGCTGC
>Ga0156180_1040_pt1 | contig 54515 bp, 29 predicted proteins | sample RifCSPlowO2_12_FD_107833 | JGI IMG/M metagenome (GOLD analysis project Ga0156180, IMG submission 107833) | Burkholderiales bacterium RIFCSPLOWO2_12_FULL_61_40
GTGGTGACCCACGAGATGGGCTTTGCCCGCGAGGTGGCCAACCACCTGATCTTTTTGCACAAGGGGCTGGTGGAAGAAGAAGGCAATCCTGCCGAGGTGCTGTCCCGCCCCAAGAGTGAACGGCTGGCGCAGTTTTTGTCGGGGAGTTTGAAGTAGGGTGCGGGGCCTAACTTTCATGAAGGGGCGCCGCTTAAACTGACTGCGGATCATTGACGCAAGGGAGTTCTACCGTGCCACAACCGGAGCTTTCCACACTTTTTCAGCTGCTGCCGATAGGCGCCTATCGGTCAGCCCCGGACGGCACCCTTTTGCGGGCCAACGCGGCCCTGCTCGCGCTCAATGGCTACACGCGGGAAGTGGACATGTGCACCGACTTGGGCCCAGGTGCCAAAGACCCGTATGTGGACCCCAAGCGCCGGGCCGAATTTCGGGCTCTGCTGAAAAAAAGCGGGCAGGTGGTCAATTTTGTGTCGGAGATGGTGCGCCTGAACACGGGTGAGCGCATGTGGGTGCGTGAGCATGCCCATGTGGTGTTCAACGACGACGGAACGCCCCGTTATTTCGAGGGCACGGTGGAAGACATCACCGAGGAGCGCCGCGCCAAAACTTTGTTGCACCAACGCGAAGCCATGCTGAACAATGTGCTCAGAACCATTCCTGACCGCATATGGCTGAAAGACACCCACGGTGTCTACATCACCTGCAATGAGGCTTTTGCTGCCAATTTGGGGGTCAGCGTCGCAGAGGTGGTGGGCACCAATGACGTGCAGTGGCTGGGGCAGGAGTTGGCAGAGGTTTTTCTGGCCACCGACCGCCTTGCCATACAGGCGAACAAACCCGTCATTCTGGAAGAGGATATGCCCTCCCCTTTGGCCACCGCGCCAGGGCTGTACGAGGTCGTTAAAACACCCATGCGGGACGATGCCGGAAACATCATTGGCATCTTGGGCATGGGCCGCGACATCCTGCAACGCAAAGCCGCCGAGGCTTTGTTGCGCGACACGACCGAACAGTTGGAACTGGCCATCATGGGCGCCGACCTGGGCCGATGGGACCACGACCTGACCATCGACAAGGGCTACTACATGGACGAGCGCTCCTGCCTGATGCTCGGGCGGGATGTGCGCGAGTGCGAGCATGGGCGCGCCTGGGGCCATTTGATACACCCGGACGATCTCCCTAACACGCTGAAAGCCATGCGCGCCCATCTGAACGGCAGCGCACCCGCCTATGAGGTGGACTACCGCGCCCGCCACACCGATGGCCGCTGGGTTTGGCTCAGCAGCCGGGGCAAGGTGGTGCAATTCGACCGCAATGGCGCAGCCCAGCGCATGGTGGGCACCCTGATGGACATTTCGGGGCGCAAACAGGCGGAGAGCCAATTGCGCGCCACCCAGGCGGAGTTGCAGGCCACGCTCAACGCCCTGCCCGATTTGTTATTTGAGTTCACCCTGGACGGCCACTACCGGGCGGTGCACAGCCACAACGAGGGAGACATGGTGTTCCCGCCCCCGTTCGTCATGAACAAAGTGGTGACCGAGGTGTTGCCCATGGATGCTGCGAACACATTTTTGGCCGCTTTGCAGGAGGCCCACGCCCAGGGGCGCTCGTCGGGCAAGCAGTACAGCCTGGAGTTGACGGCAGGCAAGCAGTGGTTTGAACTGTCCGTGGTGCGCAAGCCGACCGAGCCTGGGGAGGAGCAACGCTTTATTGCCATCGCCCGCGACGTCACCGAGCGAAAAATCACCGAAGAGGCGATCCAGCATCTGGCTTTCCATGACAGCCTGACCGGCTTGCCCAACCGGCGTTTGCTCTCGGAACGCCTGCAGGGCGCCTTGCTTGCCAGCAACAGGCACCGCCAGTACGGCGCTTTGATGTTTCTGGACCTGGACAAATTCAAACAGCTCAACGACACCCACGGCCACGACGTGGGGGATCTGATGCTGCAGGAGGTGGCGCGCCGTTTGCAGCAAAACATCCGCGCCGTGGACACGGTGGCCCGCCTCGGTGGTGACGAGTTTGTGGTGCTGATCCAGTCGCTGAGCACCGACGCGCAGGACGCCCATATGCATGCCAGCACGGTGGGCCACAAAATTTTGTCCAGCCTGAACGAGCCTTACGCCCTGGGCGGACTGGAACACTCCAGCACCCCCAGCATCGGCATTGCCTTGTTCAGCGGCGATACGGTCGCGGCCCCTGACGTCCTGAAACGGGCGGACAGCGCCATGTACCAAGCCAAGGCCAAGGGCCGCAACACCCTGTATTTTTATAAGCCAAATATGGCCTCAGCCCCCGTAGATACTGCGCAAGCAGCTACTTAATTGATAGCAAAACCATGTTGAACTTCTTGCCCTCCATTCTTGTTGGCGTGATCGCCTCGGCGCTGATGGTGCTCAATGCCCTGTTTTGGGTGCCCATTCTGCTGATCTTTGCCTCGCTCAAGCTGGTCCTGCCCTTCAAGGCGGTTCGTTTGGCGATCGACCCCATCCTGTTGTTCATTGCCGAGTCCTGGATTGCCTGCAACAGCGGCTGGATGGCGCTGACCCAGCGCACCAGCTGGGACGTACAGGGCATCGAAGGACTGGACCCGCACAGCTGGTACCTGGTCAACAGCAACCACCAGTCCTGGGTGGATATCCTGGTGCTGCAGCATTTGCTGAACCGGCGTATCCCATTGCTCAAATTTTTCATCAAGCAGGAACTCATCTGGGTGCCGGTGATGGGCCTGGCGTGGTGGGCCTTGGAGTTTCCGTTCATGCGCCGCCACAGCGAGGACTACCTGAAAAAACACCCGGAGATGCGTGGCAAGGACCAGGAAACCACCCGCAAAGCCTGCGAAAAGTACGCCCTCATTCCCACCAGCGTGATGAATTTTCTGGAAGGCACCCGCTTCACTGCGGCCAAACACGCCAAGCAAAAATCGCCCTACCGCCACCTGCTCAAGCCCAAAGCCGGGGGCATGGCGCTGGCGCTCAACGCCATGGGCGACAAATTCCAGGCCATTCTGGATGTCACCATTGTGTATCCCGACGGCGCACCCACCTTTGGCCATTTTGTCACCGGCAAGATGCAGCGCGTGGTGGTGCGGGTGCGCACGCTGCCCGTGCCCCAGCACCTGCTGCATGGGGACTACGGACAGGACCCGGCCTTTCGGGAGGCGTTTTCACAATGGGTGCAACAGCTGTGGCGCGACAAGGATGCCCAGATCACGGCATTGCTGAAACAGGCCCACAAGCACCCGCCTGCATCCTGATGATCCGGCCCTGCGGACATCGGCCTAGGCCGCCGCCAGTAAAAAGTGCTTTGTTTCCAGGATGTCGCGGGGCAATGGTTTGCTGAACAGGTAGCCCTGCATTTCGTCGCAATTGAGTAGCCGCAGCAGCTGGGCTTGCTCCTCGGTTTCAACGCCCTCCGCCACCACCTTGAGCTTGAGCGCATGCGCCAGGCCAATGATGGTGGACACCAGCGCCAAGCCTTGCGGCCCATCGGTCATCGCTATGACAAAGGAACGGTCGATTTTCAGCGTATCGACCGGCAATTTGGACAGATAACTCAGTGAGGAAAAGCCGGTGCCGAAATCATCAATGGCGATGGTGACCCCCATGTCCCGGATCTCCTGCAGACTGGCGATCTTGAGGTGGACATCCTCCATGATCATGCTTTCGGTAATTTCCAGTTCCAGCCCTGCGGCCGTCTGCGGATCGCTTCCGATGGCCTGCCTGATTTCGCCAATAAAGCCCCGGTGGCGCAGTTGCAACGAGGAAACATTGACGGCGACACGCACTTGCGCAATGCCGGCCCTGCGCCACCGCTGGTTGTCGGCGATTGCCTGGTGCAGTGCCCAACGCCCTACTTCGTAAATCAATCCGGTTTCCTCCAGAATGGGGATGAACTGTGCTGGCGGCACCAGCCCGGTTTGTGGATCGTTCCATCGAATCAGGGCTTCCAGGCTGGTGAGCTTGCCCGTCACCAAACTGACCTTGGGCTGGTAATACAGCACAAATTGCCCCTGTTCCAAAGCCGTGCGCAGGCGACTCTCCAGGTTCAGGGCCTCCGCCACCCGTGTGTTCATGGCCGGGGAGTAGAACAACAGGGACTCCACCGATCCCCGTGCGCGCTTGAGTGCCGTTTCGGCATGGCGGTAAAGCAATTCAGGATCATCCCCGTCTTGCGGATACAAGGCGACCCCGACCTTGCCGGCCATCCGCAATTCGGACCCACGCAGGTGAAACGGCTGGGCGAAGCAGTCGTGCAGCAACTGCTCCAGACTGTGCGCGACACTCTGCACATCGCGCGGATCACACAAGACAACACCAAAACAGTTGATGCCGACACACGCCACCGTTTCAAAACCGATATTGCTCTGCTGGATGCGCTGTGCGACCAGCTTCAGCAACTCGTCGCCCGCCTGCCGACCCAGTGTCTCGTTGATGATTTGGAAGCGGTCAATGTCGACCAAGGCCAACGCCAGGGTATTGGCATCACTGCTGCAGGTGCGCAGGCGCAGGCTGACCTGCTCCAGAAACAGCGGGCGATTGGGCAGGCCGGTCAACTCGTCGTAATAGGCGAGGTAATTGAGCCGTTCTTCTTTTTCGATGTGGTCCAGTGCAAAACCAATGTCACCGGCCAACTCGCTCAGAAGCGTTTGCTCTTCTGCATCAAAAAAACCCGGTTCGTCCGAGTACAAGGCCAGTACGCCCACCGCCTGCTGTGCCACCAGGATGGGCAGAAAAGCCATGGAGAGAATGCCGCGCGCAATACGGTCTGGCGTATAGGTGCTTTGTTCACCGGTTCGCAGGTCGTTGTTCACCATGGCCTTTTTTTCTACCACGGCCTGTACCGCCATATTGTTGGTTCCCGCCACGTAGCCGCGCAGTGACAAGTTGTGCTGTATGACCTCCAAAAATGCCGGATCGGCACCGACCGACGTGGTGGGCACCACCGCCATCGCGTCATGGTCGACCGAACCAATCCACGCCATTTTGAATTTACCCTGGTCCACGGCAATTCGGCAAGCCTCCTGGAACAGTTCGTCGCGGTGGTGCACACGGATGATCAGCGTATTGATGCCGCTGAGCACCGCCAAAACACGGTTCAGGCGGATGATTTTTCTCTCGGCTTCCTTGCTGTCCGTGATGTCCTCTCCCACGCTGGCCGTGCCGATGACTTCACCCGAGGAGGAGCGCAAAACCGTGTTGTTCCACCGTACCAGGCGGCGCGCACCGGACCGGGTCACAATTTCATTCTCGTAATGCCAAGCCTCGGGCTTGTTGTCCAACAGTGCGTCGAATATTTTTTCCACGTCCTCCCGTTCTGGCGGGATGAAGCACTCAAACCAGTTCCGCCCCAGCACCTCTTCGCGCGCCCAGCCGCTCAGGCGCAACAAATAGTCATTGCAATAGGTGATCCGCGCGTCACAGTCCAGCATCAGGGACACCATCTCCATATTGCCCAGCATGGCCTTGAAGCGGCGTTCACTCTCGATCCGCTCATCCCGCACTCTTTTCTGTTCGGTGATGTCCTGCATCGTATGGAACACGCGTTCGCTGCCGTCCGACGCCGTCTTGGAAATAGGCTCCATGACCTGGCGGATGTGCAGCCAGACGCCGTCTTGCCGCTGCAGGCGGTATTCAAAGTCCACGCGCTCGCCCTGGGCGCCGACCTCCAGGACTTTGTCCTGGAACAAGGCGCGGTCGTCGGGATGCACCAGCTGCAGCCACTCCTGCGTGCTTTTGACCATCCGCTCGGGGCTCACCCCGATCATCTGCGGCATGGTGTCAGGCCAGCTCTGAAACATCCCTTGTGGCCCGCTGATGACATGGGTCAGCCTGGCCAGCAGCTGGGCGTGGTGGAGTCCGGCCTCGCTTTCCCGCAAATCTTCGGCGTAGCGTTGCACCTCCGCCAGCAAGCTGCCATTTTCATAAATGCGCCCCACCTGGGCGGCGAGGATGAACAAAATCCGCTCGTCCTCGTCGCTGAACTCTGCATTGCCCAATTTGTCCGCCAGACAAATCCAGCCATAGGCATAGGACAAGGAAGCCACCGGAGCCATCAGGCAGGCAAACATCGGCGGGTAGCCCGGTGGCATCCCGGCGGCTGTGGCGTCTCCGTCTGGCAGCACCATGCGGCGCGCGCGGCCCTCGGAACGCGTCGCCCCCAAGGCGCCCCGGTCCAGGTCCGGGATGGCCAACTGCCCCACCAGCGCCGCATCGATTCCACTGGTAAAAAAGTGCACCGCACCATTGGCCTTGCCATGGGGTTTGCCCCGGACGCAGACCACCGCGTATTGGGCGCCAATCAGCTCGCGCGCGCCTTTGCACACTTTTTCAAGCAGCAAAAGGGGGTCGCGCTCCGATGCCAGTTGCAGATTGAAGTCCGTCAAGGCATCCAGGCGCCGGTTGGCCGCTTCCAGGTGGAGGACCTTTTCTGACAGCTTGTTGGTCAGCAAGCGCAGGTGGTCTCGGTCAAACTCCTGCACATCCGGTGCCTGGGCCGACTCCGGTGCAGACGCACGTTCAACCTTGGGAGCGGGCTCTTGCAGCAAAGCCCGGTCCATGGCGATCAAAATATCCTCCGGGTCGCAGGGCTTCATCAGAACCTGCGACACGCCGCAATCCCTCGCCAGATTGTGTGCCTCCCGTTCCAGGTAGTGCGCGCTGTAGAAAATAACCTCGGTGTCGGCAATCGCCGGATCGGCGCGCAGGCGGCGTACAAATTCATAACCGTCCATGGTCGGCATCAGGATGTCCGAAAAGACCAGATTGGGGTGCTCTGCACGCACTATCGCCAAGGCTTCGGCACCATCGGCGGCCTCCAACGCCTGGTGCCCCCGGTAATTCACCAAAGCCACCACCAGGGCCCGGTTTTCGGCTTGGTCGTCCACGACCAGAATTTTTGCCATGCCTGATCTTTCGTCAGCTTGTGGGAAACGGCTGAACACGCAGTTCGGACGGCAAGAATGCTTCAACCTGTGCCACAAAAGTTTCGGGATCAATAGGTTTGGTGACGTGGTCATCAAACCCGGCCTTGAGCGCCGACTCCCGGTCGCCCGACATGGAGAACGCCGTAACGGCAATCAGCGGAACCCGGCGCCAGAGGGAACTGGCCCGCAAATACCGCACCACTTCGTAACCGTTCATCACCGGCATTTGCAAATCGCAAAGAATCAGGTCGGGCTGCGCCGTCTCGGTCAACTGGACACCCATGCGCCCATCCTCGGCACCGAGTGTGGAATACCCCCTGGACTCCAGCAGATATTTCGCCAGTTCACGACTGGCCTCATCATCATCGATGATCAGAATACGGGCTGTCATGGCTTACTCCTGTGGTAGCTCCAGAGTGAAGGTGCTGCCTACTCCGTATTCGCTTTGGAAAGTTATTTTCCCTCCCAGTTGTTCGGCCAGTTTGCGGCTGAGGTGCAACCCCAGTCCGGTCCCCTCCAGCTTGCGCCGGTCTGCAGCGTCCACCCGTGAAAAGGCCTCAAACAAGCGCCCCTGCTCTTGCGGGGCAATGCCGGGGCCGGTGTCTTCCACACTGAACGCAAGCACTTTACCCTCTGGCGTGGTTCGCTCTTCCAGCCGCAAACACACGCTTCCATGCTCGGTAAATTTAAGTGCATTGCCAATGAGGTTGATGATGATCTGGTTCAGAGCACGGCGGTCGGTGCGCAACATCACCGGCCGACTGGGCAGGTCGACCGTGAAGTGCAAGCCTTTTCTATCCGCATCGGGTTGCAAGGAGGCGGCCACGTCCTCCAGCACGGTGTTGCAGTCAATGGTCTCAAGCTTCAGCTCCAGCTTGTTGGCTCCAAGTTTGGCCAGGTCCAGCATGTCGTTGATCAGTGACAACAGGTGCCGGGCCCCCTTCTGGATGATGAGCAGCTGCTTGTTCTGCTCGGCATTGAGCGGGCCGGGAAGTTGCATCAGCAAGGTGCCGGTGAAACCAATAATGGCATTGAGCGGTGTCCGCAATTCATGCGACATGCTGGCAAAAAAACGGTCTTTGGCCATGGCTGCATTTTCCAGTTCTATGTTCTTATCGCGCAAAGTCTGCTCGATACGCTTGCGTTCGGTCACGTCCCGGATGGCGCTGGAAACAAACAGCCCCTCCTCCGTTTCCAAGGGGCTCAGGCTGATTTCGACCGGAAACTCAGTGCTGTCCTTGCGCAGCCCATACAGCTCCAGCCCCGCTCCCATGGCACGTGTGCGCGGCTGTTCAAAAAAACCGGTTCGGTGTCCAAGGTGCTTGGACCGGAAACGTTCAGGCACCAGAATCTCGATTTTCTGGCCCAACAGCTCTTCCCGGCTCCACCCAAACAACTGGACTGCCTGGCTGTTCACCAGCACTATTTCGCCGTTGCGGTCGACGATGACCATGGCATCGGGTGCCGATTCCAGCAGATCCTTGAACTTCTGGTCAGCCTTTTTGCGGTCGGTAATGTCACGAATAGCACTCATAACCATAGTTCCCTCCTCAGTTTTAAGCGGGCTCAGGCTGATTTCGACCGGGAATTCGGTTCCGCCTTTGCGCAGCCCGTAGAGTTCGAGGCCGGCCCCCATGGTGCGGGTGCGTGGCTGCTCGAAGAAGCCGCTCCGGTGCGCGAGATGGGCCGTGTGAAAACGGACCGGCAGCAAAAACTCCACCGGCTGTCCCAGAAGTTCGGCGCGTTGGTGGCCAAACATTTTTTCCGCCTGGGAGTTCACCAAAACAATGCGTCCGGTCACATTGACCATCACAATGGCATCGGGCGTGGACTCCAGCAGGTCGTGAAAGCGGGCCTCCACGAGTTTGGCGTCACGCAAGACCTTCAGGTGCGTCACGTCCTTTTTGTTGGACAGGAAATATTCCAGATTTCCCTGGGCATCGCGCACCGCTTTGGTCGATACGCTCACATGCACCAGCGTGCCGTCTTTGCGGCGGCGTACCGATTCGTATACCGTCAGGTCCCGGCGCAAGGCCTCGGTCTGGATCTGTTTTTCCTCTTCAATACAGTCCTTGGGAACCACCAGATCGAGTATGGACTTGCCAAGCGCTTCGTCTTGTGGGTAGCCAAAAATCGCCTCTGCCGCCGGGTTCCAGTGCAGGATATTCCCCTCGGGTGAGATGGCAATCAAGGCATCCGGATTTTGTTCCCACAACTTGTCGGTCAATTCCAAAGTCATACAGCCCTCGGTACCCGGTCAGACTATGAACTTCTTTCAGGGTCCGCGTTCTCACGCAGCACCCCTGTTCATCCTCCCCAATCCAAGCGAAATCACAGAATTTGCCTGAATTGCACCATAGAGCGAAGCTTTGATTTGTGCGCGCGATCAAGCCAATGTCGGCTGTAAGGTGATCTCGCCTATTTGCCCAAACCCATCGACCGGGTGATGACCTCTTTCATGATCTCGTTGGTGCCGCCGTAGATGCGCTGCACGCGGGCGTCGGCGTAGGCGCGGGCAATGGGGTATTCCCACATGTAGCCGTAGCCGCCAAAGAGCTGCACACATTCGTCCATCACCTTGCATTGCAAATCGGTGGTCCAGTACTTGGCCATGCTGGCGGTGGCGGTGTCCAGCTTGTCTTGCAAAATCAGTTCGCAGCATTTGTCCACAAACACCCGCGCCACCTGCACCTCGGTTTGCAGCTCGGCCAGCACATACCGGGTGTTCTGGAAGGCCGCCACGGGCTGGCCAAAGACCTTGCGCTCTTTCACATAGTCCACCGTCCAGTCGATGGCGGCCTGGGCAGCCCCCACGGCGCCGATGGCGATTTGCATGCGTTCCCAGGGCAACTGCTCCATCAGGCAAATGAAGCCTTTGTTTTCATAGGCCGGGCCGCCCAGCAGGTGATCAGCGGTCAGGCGCACATTGTCAAAAAACAGCTCGGAGGTGTCTTGCGCCTTCATGCCCACTTTTTTCAGGCGCTTGCCCACGGTAAAGCCCGGCATGCCGCGCTCCACCAGCATCAGACTGGTGCCCTTGCCGCCTGCCGCCGGGTTGGTTTTGGCCACCACGATCACCAGGTCGGCATGCCAGCCGTTGGTGATAAAGGTTTTGCTGCCGTTGAGCAGGTAGCTGCCGTCGGCTTGCTGAATGGCGGTGGCTTTGATGCCTTGCAGGTCCGAGCCTGCAGCAGGCTCACTCATGGCGATAGCGCCGACCATTTCACCGCTGGCCAATTTGGGCAGGTATTTGGCTTTTTGCTCCGCTGTACCGTAGTGCAGGATGTACGGCGCCACGATTTCGCTGTGCAGCCCGAAGCCAATGCCGGTGTAGCCTGCACGCCCGATCTCTTCGATCTGGATCATGGAATAGGCCTTGTCGGCCTCCGAGCCGCCGTACTCCTCGGGCATGCTCATGCACAAAAAGCCGTTGTCCCCCGCCTTGTTCCACACCGCGCGGTCCACATAGCCCTGCTCTTCCCACTCCGCGTGGAAGGGGGCGATTTCCTTGTCGATGAAGCGGCGAAAGCTGTCGCGAAAGGCTTCGTGGTCGGGGGAAAAGAGGGTTCTTTCAATCATGGTGGCACCTGTAAAGTGGGAAAAAGAAACGGAGTTTACTATTTATACAAAGCAATTGCTTTGTTAAAAGAATATGACGCATCAAAGAAAAATGCAGCAATTTGGAGCCACAACACCGTGGCCGTCAAAATTGTGGATGATCGGGAGATTGGGTTCTTAAAAATGATGCGATTGGAGAAATAGACCGTGCAAATTGAGGCAATCAGGCTTAAAAATTTCCGCGCCTTTCACGACATCAATATGCGTGACATACCGCGTTTCTGCGTTCTGGTGGGTGCCAACGGCAGCGGCAAGAGCACGCTGTTTTCGGTGTTTGCGTTCTTGCGTGATGCCATGGCCACCAATGTGACTGCGGCATTAGGTAAATTAGGAGGAAGCCGGGGGTTTGAAGAGGTGCGCAGTCGCGGCTCAAGTGGGCCTATTGAAATCGAACTGAAGTTGCGCACCGCATCGGCCAGCGGGCGCAGCCAGTTGATTACCTACGAGTTGCACATTGATGAAGCGAAGGGGCGCCCGGTAGTTACCCGCGAAATTTTGCGCTACCGCAGAGGCAGCCACGGCAAGCCTTGGCATTTTTTGGAATTTTCGAATGGCATGGGCGAAGCAGTCACCAATGAACTAGACACGGTGGCCGATGAAAGCCAACTCAAACGCGAGCAGCAAACGCTGAAGAGCCCGGACATTTTGGCCATCAAAGGTTTGGCGCAGTTTGAGCGTTTTCCAGCGGTGGTTGCACTGGGAAACCTGATTGAAAACTGGCATTTGTCAGACTTTCACATTAGCCGTGCCCGCCCCGAAGCAGATGCTGGATATGCAGAGCATCTTTCGCGCGAGGGCGAAAACTTGTCCTTGGTGGTTGAGTACCTTTACAAGAATCACCCTGCTGTTTTTCAAAAGGTACTGGACAGACTGCGGACCTGTGTACCTGGAATCAGCAAGGTGGAGGCAAAGACGACCGAAGAAGGTCGGGTGTTGTTGAAGTTTCAGGACGGCGCGTTTGAAGACCCGTTTTTGGCCCGCTACGTATCAGACGGCACCATCAAGATGCTGGCCTATTTGGTGCTGTTGTTTGATCCTTCGCCGCATCCCCTGCTCTGTGTTGAAGAACCAGAGAACCAGCTTTACCCTTCATTACTATGGGACTTGGCTGAAGAGTTCCGCAGCTATGGGGAGCTTGGGGGGCAAGTCTTTGTTACCACCCATTCGCCCGACTTTTTGAATGCTATCCACCTGGATGAGCTGTTCTGGTTGGTGAAAAAAGAGGGTTACACCAGCATTCACCGCGCAAAGGACGATCTGCAACTGAAAGCCTATGTCGATGAGGGCGACCAGCTAGGATACCTCTGGAATAGCGGCCTGTTTGCGGGGGTGAACCCTTGATCGCGCCGGGCATCGAACACATTGTATTTTTTTTGGAAGGCCCATCTGAACAAGACTTTTTGAAGGCTTTTTTACCAGCGCTCTTGCCCGGCCACATTCACCTGCACTACCAAGTGTTTCAGGGTAAGCAAGACATGGAAAAACGCTTGGCCTTGCGCATGCGCGGATGGCGGCAGACAAATACCTGCTTCGTCGTGCTGCGAGACCAAGACAGCGGCGACTGCATTGCCATCAAACATGGACTTCAACAAATCTGCACATCGGCCGGTCACCCCAATGCACTGGTTCGCATTGCATGCAGGGAGTTGGAGACGTTTTTTATCGGTGATTGGACAGCAGTTGCTGCAGCCTTTGACATGCCCGCCTTGGCCAAACTCGGGACCAAAGCCATGTATCGACAGCCCGATTTATTGGGTAGCCCATCCGCAGAGTTGAAAAAACACATTTCACAGTACCAAAAACGCGATGGGGCTCGGCGTATCGGACCTCACTTGGACCCGGCACGAAATAAGTCGAAGAGTTTTGAGGTGTTCATGCGGTCCATCCAACAAATTGCAGCATAGGTGCCCCTACCTCACACGCGCCCCTCATGCATCGGCGTAGAGTGAAATAAGCTGGCTAGGATTTGAAGCGCCAAGGGGTCTTGATTTATTTTTAGAAAGCAATTGCTTTGTAAAAAGAAATATACTGAATGCTTGCGTAGTCCTGACCAGGACTGATTACCAACCTCACGGAGACCCCCATGACAGAAGCATTTGTATTTGATGCCATCCGCACGCCCCGCGGCAAAGGCAAGAAAGATGGCAGCTTGTACGAGGTGAAGCCCGTCAACCTGTTGGCTGGCCTGTTAACCGACTTGCAGCAGCGCAACCAGTTCGATACCGCCCGGGTCGACGACGTGGTGATGGGCCTGGTGTCTCCGGTGGGCGACCAGGGCGCGGTGCTGCCGAAGGTGGCGGCGCTCAAGGCCGGCTGGGACTTCCAGTGCGCAGGGGTGCAGATCAACCGCTTTTGCGCCTCAGGCCTGGAAGCCGTGAACATGGCCGCGCAAAAAGTGCGCTCCGGCTGGGAAGACCTGGTGGTGGCTGGCGGTGTGGAGAGCATGAGCCGGGTGCCGATTGGCTCGGACGGCGGCGCCTGGGCCATGGACCCGGAGACCAATTCCGCCACCGCTTTTGTGCCCCAAGGCATCGGCGCGGACCTGATTGCCACGCTGGAAGGATTCACCCGTGCCGATGTGGACGCTTTCGCGCTGGAGTCGCAAAAGCGGGCTACCCATGCCCAGGCCAGCGGCTACTTTGACCGCTCTGTCGTCCCCGTGAAAGACTTTTTGGGCCAGGTCATTCTGGGCAAGGATGAATTCATCAAACCCAACACCACGCTGGAAGGCCTGGGATCGCTCAAACCCGCGTTTGAGCAGATGGGCGGCATGGGCTTCGACCAGGTGGCGCTGACCCGCTACCCGCAGGTGGAGCGCATCCACCACGTACACCACGCGGGCAACTCGTCCGGCATCGTCGATGGTGCATCCGCCGTGCTGATTGGCAACGAAGCCGCCGCCAAGGCGCATAACCTGAGCCCGCGCGCCCGCATCGTGGCAGCGGCTTTGAGTGGTGCGGACCCCACCATCATGCTGACCGGCCCCATGCCTGCCGCCCGCAAAGCGCTGGCCAAGGCCGGTTTGACCATCGACCAGATCGACCTGTTTGAAGTGAATGAGGCCTTCGCCGCCGTGGTGATGCGTTTCATGAAGGAAATGAAGGTGCCGCACGACAAGGTCAATGTGAACGGCGGCGCCATTGCCATGGGCCACCCCTTGGGCGCCACCGGGGCCATGATTTTGGGCATCTTGGTTGACGAGCTGCACCGGCGCAAGCTGCGCTACGGCATGGCCACGCTGTGCGTGGGCGGCGGCATGGGCATTGCCACCATTGTGGAGGCAATCTGAGACCTTGCGGGACAGACCGGAGCGAAGCGAAGCTCTGTCCCCAACTGAATAGAAGCGGGACAGTCCGCAGCTACGCGCAGCGAGCCAGCTTTGTCCTCAACATTTTAGAAGAAATTGGCCTCTAGCCCCCGTATTCATTGCGCAAGCAGCTCCTATTTTTATAGCATTTCTGGACAGACCGCAGTGACGCGAAGCGAACCGGCCCTGTCCTCAACTGATGAGAAACAGACCATGAAAACTATTTCCTATTCCCTCGCAGACGGCATCGCCACCATCACCTTTGACGAGCCCGACTCCCCGGTCAACACCATGTGCCTGCAGTGGCAGGACGATATGGATGCGCTGGCCGCCCAGGTGCTGCAGGACAAAGACGCCATCCGGGGCATCGTCCTGGCCTCGGCCAAGAGCACTTTTTTTGCCGGGGCCGATCTCAAAGGCGCCATGCGTTTGAAACCTTCGGACGCAGGCCAAATCTTCACCGAAATCGAACGCGTCAAAAAGAACTTCCGCACTATCGAAACCCTGGGCAAGCCCGTGGTCAGCCTGCTCAATGGCACGGCGCTGGGCGGCGGCTGGGAAGTGGCGCTGGTGGGCCACCACCGCATCGCCATCGACGACCGAAAGACGCAGTTTGGCCTGCCCGAAGTGACCCTGGGCCTGCTGCCCGGCGCCAGCGGTGTGACCAAAATGACCCGCCACCTGGGCCTGATGGCGGCCCAGCCCTACCTGGTGGAAGGCAAAACCTTTTCGCCCGCCGAAGCCAAGGGCCTGAACCTGGTGCATGAGCTGGTAGCCCCCGGCGACAACGCCCCGGCGGAGATGCGCACCAAAGCGCTGGCATGGATCGCCGCCAACCCCGGCGCCCAGCACCCCTGGGAAGCCAAGGGCTACAAGGTGCCCGGCGGCCTGCCCTCCTCGCCCGCCGTGGCAGGCATGCTGGCCGTGGCCCCGGCCATGATCAAGAAGCAGACCCGTGGCCTGTATCCCGCGCCCGAAGCCATCATGGCCTGTATGGTCGAAGGGCTGCAGGTGGATATCGAAACCGCCCTGCGGATTGAAAGCCGTGCGCTGGCCAAACTCATGACCGGCATCAATGCCAAGGCCATGATCAACACCTTCTTCTTCAACCTCAACGCCATCAAGAGCGGCCAAAGCCGCCCCGGCAACACACCCCGCTTCAAGCCCGCCAAGGTCGGCTTGCTGGGCGCGGGCATGATGGGGGCCGGCATCGCCTACGCCCAGGCCAGCAAGGGCATTGCCACGGTGCTCAAGGACGTGAGCCAGGAAAAAGCCGACCTGGGCAAAAGCTACAGCGCCAAGATCACCCAGGGCCGGGTGGACAAGGGCCGCATGAAGCCCGAGGAGCAACAAAAGATCCTGGACCGCATCCAGCCCACCGGCAAAGTGGAAGACCTGCTGGGCTGCGACCTGATCATTGAAGCGGTGTTTGAAAACCGTGAACTCAAAGCCAAGGTCACCAAAGAGTCAGAGCCCATGCTGGCGGCGGGCGGTTTTTTTGCCTCTAACACATCCACCTTGCCCATCAGCGGCCTGGCCACGGCCAGCAAGGAACCCGAAAAATTCATCGGCATCCACTTCTTCAGCCCGGTGGACAAGATGAAACTGGTGGAGATTATCCGTGGCAAGCAAACCAACGACGAAACCGTGGCGCGTGCCTTTGACTACGTGCAGGCCATCGGCAAGATCCCGATTGTGGTGAACGATTCGCGCGGCTTTTTCACCAGCCGCGTGTTTGGCACTTTTGTGATGGAAGGCGCGGCCATGCTGGGCGAAGGCATCCCCGCTGCGGCAATAGAAAACGCCGGTATCCAGTGCGGCATGCCGGTCGGCCCCCTGGCCGTGCTGGACGAAACCGCGCTAACACTGAGCCTGCACGTCATGGAGCAGACCAAGGCTGACTTGGAGGCCGAGGGAAAAACCTATGTCGCCACACCGGGCGAACTGCTGGTGGCCGATCTGGTGCGCATACACAAGCGCCCTGGCCGCGCAGGTGGTGGCGGCTTTTACGAGTACCCCAGCGAGAAAGGCGCCAAGAAGTTCCTCTGGCCACAGCTCAAGGATTTGTTTGAGAAAGCCGATGCCCAGTGGACCATCACCGACCTGAAAGACCGCCTGCTCTACCGCCAGGCCGTGGAAACCGCGCGCTGCCTGAGCGAAAACGTGCTGACCACGGTGCACGACGCCAACATCGGCTCCATCTTCGGCATCGGTTTTCCGGCCTGGACGGGCGGCGCCATGCAGTTCATCTACGGCATGGGCATTGAGGCCTTCGAGGCGCGTGCGGCAGAGTTGGCGCGCCAATTCGGCCCTGGTTTTGCGTTGACCGACGATGTGAAGGCCGCCATTCGGAAGTACCAGCCCATCTATTGACCAATAGCTGCCCTACACTGGCATGCCACACAGCCTGAGGACCCTTGATGCTGGCACAACTTCTGCGACGCATGTTATTGGCGCAATTTTTCATGGGCGCTGCACTGGGCCTTCTGCTGAACCGCTTTGCCGGTGGGTCCATGGGGTGGGTGGTCGCCCTGGCTGTGGCACTGCCTCTGTTGACGACCACGTTGGCCCACCTGTTGTCTGCTATGAAATCACGGGCACCGGCTGAGTCGCCAACCCTGTGGTGGCGCTCGGTGTGGGGCGAAATTGGCGCTGGCATTCGGATTTTCATGCTCCGCCAGCCGTGGACCACGCGTCCACCTGTTTATTTGGCAGCAACCGGGGGGGCGGCCCCTGCCCCCCTTGTACCAGTGGTGCTGGTGCACGGCTATGTTTGCAACCACCGGATTTGGGATGACACCATTGCCGCGCTGCGTGCCCAGGGTCACCCGGTATTGGCGGTGGACCTGGAGCCGCTTTTCACGTCCATTGACAAATATGCGCCCATTGTGGAGGCTGCGGTGGCAGAAATCTGTCGGCAGGCCGGGGCGCGCCAAGTGGCGCTGCTAGGCCACAGCATGGGCGGGCTGGCTATACGCGCCTGGTTGCGAGCCCATGGCACCGAGCGGGTCGCCAAGGTGCTGACCCTGGGAACGCCCCATGCAGGCACACGGCTGGCCCGCCGCGCACGCACCCCCAATGGACGCCAAATGGTCTGGCGCAGCAAATGGCTGGCCCGGCTCGCGGCCCATGAGTCCGAGGCCACCCGCGCGCTGATGCGTATTGCCATCACCGCCCAGGACAACATCGTCTACCCCCAGCGCGCGCAGGTACTGCCCGGTGTGGAGACCACGGTATTCGAGGGCATGGGCCACCTGCAAATGTGCCTGGAAAAACCGGTGATCGACTGGGTTTTGGCGCAGCTTGCGCCGCTGCATCCGCACTGACAGAATTTGTTCAATCCGTCAGTGCGGCGTATTCCAAGGGTTGATGACGGTCAGGCCAGCGGCTTCAAAAGGGCTGGTGTCTCGCGTTGCAACAATCAAACCATGGCTGGTGGCCGTAGCGGCAATGTAGCCGTCTGCGGGCGCAATAGCTTTCCCCTGGGCCCGCGCACGGGCACGAAGCACTGCATAGGCTTCGGAGGCTGCTGCATCAAAGGGCAGGATTCGGCCAACAAACAACGGCAAGATGCGTTGCTCAAGACTGGTGTGGAGCGTGTCTCGTCGTTTGCCAGGTGCCAGCGCCGCAATGCCAAAACGCAACTCAGCCAGGCTGATCGTTGACAGATAAAGTGTTTCGATAATTTGCGCATCCATCCAAGTCAAGACGCCTACATCACCGGTGAGCTTCAATGGTTCAGAAACGACGTTGGTATCGAGAAGAATCATTCAAAGCTCATCGGTTCTGCGGGTGACTTGTCACGCTCGATCTCAAAATCAAAACCCCCTGCCTGCTGGCCGATTTCAGCCAGCAAGGAACCCAGCTTGATGCGGCCCTCTGGCCGTGCGACGCTCTCAAGAATGGCTCGGACTTCGGCCTCGGTGCTTCGACCAGCCATCGCGGCGCGCACACGCAAAGCACGGTGCGTCTCCTCAGGTAAGTTGCGGACAGTGATTGACGACATTTGGCATCCCTTTAAAGATGATATCAATGATTGCATTATATTCGCTATGCAATCAAACTGGGGAGGGGGTCGCGGGTGATGCCATTGGCAAACTGGACATATTCCGCCGGTTTGGGCTTACCACCTCACGACCCCGCCCCCAGGAATGGCATGACCACGACGGCAGGCAAAATCTTCAGGCTTGCATAAAATCCCAGCGTCACTTCAGAAGGAGTTGCATGTCAGACGTATCGAAACCTGGCGACACGGTGCCGCCCCCCCTGGGCCTGTGGCTCGCCACCAAGAAAAGCGCCAGTCGGCTGCAAGACTGGTTCGTGATCCAGTCCATGGCGGTCAAGCTCACCGTGCTGGCCCTGGCCCTGCTGATCCCGGCCAGCGCCGTCTATTCGGTATCCGTCCTGCAAAAGCAGGCGGCCGTGGCCGAACAGGTCAAGGCCATGGCCGCTGCCGCAACGGCGGGTGACGCTGCGTGGACGCTCAATGACAGCCTACCCGTGGTGTTCGGCGCCGGATCGGTGCTGGGTTTCCTGGAAACCCAGCCGGTGGACCGCATCACGGTGGTCTACACCCCCTTGATGTGGAACCTGTCGGAGCGCATCGTCCTGGTCGAATCCCAGGGCAAGCAGCACGCGTATTACCCCAGCGACCTGGAAACCAGGATCTTCACCGACAAAGCCGTCACCGCGCCCTGGGGCGCCAAGCTCACCTTTATTCCGCGCGGCGAACTCTCCCCCAGCGGCCAGGAGCTGTTTGAGCGCCTGGACCAGCGTTTTGCCGATGCCCGCCCGCTGTCGGAGAAAAACAGCTGGCGGGGCGGTGCCAGCGGCGTGCTGTCGGCGCTGCTGACGCTGGGCCTGCTGGTCTTTTTGTACATCCAGCTCAAGGGCCAGTTCAAGTCGCTCAAGTTCATCGAACCCGCGCAGGTGCAGGGCTCCATTGACGAACTGGTGGGCATGGACGACATCAAGGCCGAGGTGGCGCAGATCAAGGACCAGTACGAACGCCGCGCGGTGTATGCCGAATACGGCATCAACAAACCCTTCAACGTGATGTTCAGCGGCCCGGCGGGCACCGGCAAAACCAAGCTGGCCAGCTACCTGGCCAAAGAACTGAAGCTGCCCATCCTGTTCCACTCCGCAGCCAACCTGGAGACGGGCTTTGTGGCCGGCGGCTCCAACACGCTGAGCCGCATCGTGGCCATGGCCAAGCGGCGCAAGCGCTGCATCGTCTTTCTGGACGAGGCGCAGGACCTGTTCATGAAGCGCGGCGGCCGCCGCAAGTTCGACGATGACACCGCCAATACTCTGTTATCCGTGCTGGACGGGGTGCGCAGCAAAAACGAGGCCGAGATCATCTGGATCGTGGCCAGCAACTTCAGCAGCGAAACCATGGAGATGGACGAGGCCATGCTGCGGCGCTTCCAGATGAAGGTGGACTTTCGCATGCCCAACCGCGAAGAGCGCCTCGCCATCATCGGCCACTACCTGCGCCAGCGCGCGGACAAGGTGCTGCCCCAGCTGGACCTGCACCATGTGGTGGACGTGACCGAGGGCCGCAGCCCGGCCGACCTGGAGACCATCGTCAACCAGGCCGGCATCACAGCCGTGCAGGCGGGCGAGATGATTGGCGCCGACACCCTGATGCAGGCCGCCGAGCGGGTGCTGGTGGGCAACGTCAACCTGCACACCACCGAGGAACGCGAGCGCGACCGGCGCATCATCGCCGTGCACGAATGGGGGCATTTTCTGGTGGACCTGGAGCACGAACGCCAACAGCCCGACAGCAATTGGGCGCAGATCCTGGCCGACATGAAGACCATCAAGATTTCGCTGAAAGCCAACCCGCGCACCAACGCCCTGGGCTTTGTCTTTCACAAGCAGGGGGTCAACCTGCTCAAGACCAAAAGCGACATCGAACACGACGTGCGTGTGCTGCTGGGCGGCATGGCCAACGAAGAACTGTTTTTTGGCGAGGAAGGCACGACCAACGGCGCACACAACGACATCACCCGCGTGACCAAGCTGCTGCACCACGCCGTGGGCGAAATGGGCATGTACCGCAAGACCCGCCTGAACTTCGGCGCCCTGGCCCAGGACAGCCGCAGCGGCGAAGTGGACGAAGAAACGCGCACCATCATGGAAGCCCAAAGCGAGCGCCTGTACCTGGAAACCAAAGCCGTGCTGGAGCGCCTCCAGCCGCTGACCGAGCACCTGGTCGGCAAGCTGCTGGCCGCTGGCGAGATGAGCCTGAGCGAGGCGCTGGTGGAGATTCGGAACTTCGAGGCGGGTTGAAACCGCTGCAACCATCGGGTAGGGCTGCCCAAACGTCTATTTGGAAAATAAATGCGTGCCGTGCGTTTTCGCAGTGTGCAAAATTTTTTCACAGATAAGGTCTGACGCACCTACAAGGCTTGGACAACACCAACCCGTGGAGAAAAATCGTCCTCCAAGGCTGAGTTGCTTCATTTGTACCGTTAAGGAGAACACCATGAGCCTCGGAACCATACTGTTGATTGTCTTGATATTGCTGTTGGTTGGCGCACTTCCAACCTGGCCCCACAGCAGCAACTGGGGCTACGGGCCTACCAGCGTACTTGGTGTGGTTTTGTTGATCGTCGTTATTTTGCTGCTGATGGGGCGACTGTGACGGATTGAACGCGCACTATGGCCGTTTATTCCATTTTCAGATCAATAGGAGATGAGGCGCCCCGACGCAGGCAGTGCTTTAGCACGACCAGGAGGGGCAACGATATATCGTATTGATATGGAATTGGAATTACGCATCGCCAGACTGCGATTCAGTTGCAGTAGCAACCGCTTCCACCCGGCGTCTGCGCGGGCGGCCGAAAGACTCCTGTTCAATGACCAGGGCTTGGCCGCCAGGTAGCGCAATGGCAATTTTTTCCTTGCCGTCCTGGCTGATGCGGTACACGGTTGCACCGCTGACCGCTGCGGACTCTTCCAATGTGGCCGTAACCAACAGCCTGGCCAGTTCTGCCCCCGATTCCACACGCCAAAGAAGTTTACTCATAGGTTTCCCACACGCTGTTCACGCAGGCAGGCTGCAAAAGCCAAGGCATCCATGGGGCGTCCAAAAAAGTAGCCTTGAACCTGGGTGCATCCCATCTTCATCAGCAGCTCAACCTGCTCTTTGCGCTCCACCCCTTCAGCCACCACACTCAAGCCCAGGCTGATGGCCATCGCAATGATGGCGGCGGCGATGGCCGCATCATCGGTGTTTTCGTGAATGTCGTTGATGAAAGACTTGTCGATTTTCAGTTCATCAATCGGGAAACGGCGCAAATACGACAGGCTGGAATAACCGGTGCCAAAATCGTCCAGAGAAATGGTCAAACCCAGTTGTTTCAGGGTGCGAAGCGCCATCAATGTGCTGTTGACGTCTTGCATCACCATGCTTTCCGTCAACTCCAGCGTCAGGTAAGTGGGGTCGGCGCCCGTCTCGGCAAAGACCGCCGCGACGCGTTCGGCCAGGTCTTCCTGCCGGAATTGGCGGGGCGACATATTGATGGCCACACGCAGTTCCCCCAGGCCCTGGTTCTTCCAGGTCACTTGCTGGCGGCAGGCTTCCGCCAGCACCCATTCGCCCAGCGGCAGAATCAGCCCCGACTCTTCCGCCAGGGGGATGAATTCGATGGGGTGAATCAGGCCAATCTGCGGATGCTGCCAGCGCACCAGGGCTTCCGCGCCCACAATGCGCTGGGTTCCCAGTTCGATCTTGGGCTGGTAGTGCAGCTTGAACTCTCCGCGCTCCAGGCCCCGGCGCATGGAGGCTTCCATGTTCATGCGGCTGATCGCGGTGACGCCCATCTCGGGAATGAACTGGCGTACCGCATTGCGGCCATGTTCCTTCACCCGGTACATGGCAATGTCGGCGTAGCGCAGCAAAATTTCGCCATGGTCGCCATCACGCGGGTACAGCGATATACCCACACTGGCCGTCACGAATACATTATTCCCGCAGATATCAAACGGGCGTGCCAATGAGCCCAGCACTTTTTCGGCAATCAGATCCACATCGCCTGTTTCGGGCAAATCGGTCAGAACAATCACGAATTCATCACCACCGAGCCGGGCCACCGTGTCGGTATCGCGAATACAGCTGTGGAGACGGTGTGCCACCTGCTTTAGCATTTCGTCACCCGCGCCGTGGCCCGAAGCATCATTGATCAGCTTGAAATGGTCCAGGTCCAGCAGCATCACCCCCACCGCCAGGTTTTGGCGCTTGGCCCAGGCAATGGCCTGGGTGATGCGGTCATTGAGCAAATTGCGGTTGGCCAGGCCGGTCAGGCTGTCATGGGTGGCCTGGTATTCCAGCTCTTTCTGGTAATTGACGCGTTCGCTGACATCGTTGATCACGCTGACAAAATGGGTGGTGGCCAGGCCGCCGCGGTCCTTCACCGGCGCGATATGCAGTTCATTCCAGAATTGCGTGCCATCCTTGCGGTAATTGCGCAGCAAGGCCTGGCCCTCGCGTTTCTCCCGCAAGGCAACGCGAATTTCGTCCAGGTCGGGCTGGGCCAAATCATCACGGACCAGAAATCGGCCTTCCAACCCGATCACTTCTTGTGCGCTGTAACCGGTGATTCGCTCGAAAGCCGGGTTCACATAGACGATGGAATGGTCATTTTCGTCACTGCGCGTGATCATGATGCCATTGCTGCTGGACACCAGGGCCTGCTCACGCAACAACAGCGCCTGCTCGGTGTCCTTCAGCAGGAACTTGCTATGGGTGATGTCTTGCCTGACGGCCACCAGATGGCTAATACGACCATCCTTTTTGCACAGCGGACTCACAATCTGGCGTTCCCAGTAGGCGCTGTGGTCCTTGCGGCGACTCAGCACATCACCCTGCCAATGCTCCCCCACCGCCAAGGCCATCACCTCTTGCAAGGCGCTGGCGGCCCCCGGCTCACCGCCGTTGAACAACACCTGCGTTTGAAGCACCTCTTGCACCTGGTAGCCCGTCGCTCTGCAGTAGCTGTCGTTGCAATATTCAAGCTTGCCCGCCGTGTCCGTGATCACCACGGAAAATGGGCTTTGCTGCACCGACAGGGCCAGCATTTCCAGATTGTCCTGAAGGTCGTGGCGATCTTGCGGATGGGACAAGGCATGAATGGCCTGCGCCAACTCATGCGCAAGCCGACTCAAAATGCGGTGCGCCTCCTGGCCCTCCGCCAAATTAAAAGCCGCACTGACACGCAATTGCGCCAGCGGCAAACCATAACGCGCCATCGGCACCACCAGCTGGTGTGCCAGAACTGCCGCGTCAGAATTTTTCGCAAAGGCGCGGAAAATTTCGGACTTGTCACTGAGGTCCAACTCAATCTCTGCACTCAGATAGCCCGCGCTGTCCACCAAAATGTGGCAAAACCCGCGCAACATGCTGTCCAGGTCGCTGGAAAACCAGAGGCATTGGGACAACTCGCCCAAGAGCAGGTACCACTCTTCCAGCCTGCGCGACTCCGCGTTGAGTGAGTCCGATTCTTGTGTATTCATGGCATCACTCCACTGTCTTATTGATGTTGTTCCCCTCTGCCAATGGTAATGTACGGCGCCCCCCCATTTCCCTTGGGGAAACCCTAAGCCCGGACCAACAGCGCCTGCCCACCGACGAATACACCGACGGGAACAACAATTGAGTGCGGAGGGCCGTTTTAGACAAGGTACCCCAGACCTGGGCCACCTTCACCCTTTAAGCTACGCCACGACTCTTCCAAATGCAAAGGTGAAATTTCTATGCGTGCCCTGAACCCCACCGACTCCGCATTCCTGTGGATGGAAACCCGCAACCAGCCCATGCATGTGGCGGGGCTCAACATCTACACACCGCCGGAAGACGCGGAGCCGGACTATGTAGGCCGACTGCTGGCCGACTGGGGCAAGCACCTGTCCGCCAAGCCACCGTTCAACCAACGCCCCGTGCTGAAAATGGGCCTGTGGTACTGGGAAGAAGACCAGGAGTTTGAGCTGGACTACCACGTGCGCCATCTGGCTTTGCCCCACCCTGGGCGCATTCGCGAACTGCTGGCCATGGTGTCCCGCCTGCACGGCAATTTGATGGACCGCAACCGGCCGCTGTGGGAAATTTATGTCATTGAAGGTTTGCCGGGCGGGCGGTTCGCCACCTACACCAAGATCCACCACGCCCTGATTGACGGGGTGAGTGGCGCCAAGCTCATGGCCCAGTCCCTCTCCACCACCGCCGAGGAGCAAAAACCACCCGTATGGGACCAGTCCTTTCCCAAATACACCCGCGCAAAGCGTGTTTCCACACCCCCCAGTTTGCTGCAGCAGCTGGCCAATGTCGCCCGCGCCGGGCGCGACATCTTGCCCGGTGTGGGCAGCGGTTTGTGGGACATCGTGCGCTCGGGTTCGGACCACAGCGCCTCCGCCCTGCCCTTTCAAGCGCCCCCTACGCCGTTCAATGTGGAGATTTCAGGTTCCCGACGCTTTGCCTCGCAGTCGTATTCCCTGGCCCGGTTCAAGCGCATCGGCGAGGCGGCCGGTGCCACGGTCAATGACGTCACCCTGGCCATCTGTGCCGGTGCGCTGCGCAAGTACCTGGAGGCCCAAAACGCGTTGCCCAAAAAGCCCCTGGTCGCCATGGTGCCCGTCTCGCTGCACGGTGAAACAGAAGCGGCAGGCAACCAGGTCTCGGTGCTGCTGGCCAGCCTGGCCACCCACATTGCCGACCCGCTCAAACGCTTGCAGCGCATCGTGCAGTCCACCAAGGAAGCCAAAGAACGCCTGCTTCCGATGCCCCGCCTGCAAAAAATGGCGCACGGCATCACCTCCATCTCTCCCATGGGGGCAGGCATGGTCACGGGCACGGCCAGGAAACGTCCGCTGTTCAATGTGGTCATTTCCAACGTGCCCGGCCCCACGGAAACCCTGTACCTCAACGGCGCCCGGCTGGACGAGGTCTATCCGGTGTCGATTGCCACCCATTACCTGGCCCTGAACATCACCATCAGCGGCTACGGCGACAACCTGGGCTTTGGCTATATTGCCTGCCGCCGTTCGGTGCCGGCACTGCAGCGCATGCTGGACTACACCCAAAGTTCCATCCAGGAATTGGAGGCATCACTGCAGCTCCAGGACGCAGACCGCGCGGTGGCCAAAAAGAAAACCGCGGCGCGCAAGGTCCAACTCAAAGAGGTCGTTGCCAAGCCTGCGGCCGTGAAAAAGCGCCCCGCCAAGGCAAAAACACAATCCGCCAGAGCCTTGGCAGCGTGACAGCCCAAACACTTCCTTGTGCACCGCACAGCGTGGTGCACAAGGGCGGTCCTGCCACCGGCCGCTACACCGGAAGCCCGCAGCAGATCGACTGGTCGGAGCTTGCAGGGGAGTTTGACCGTGCGCCGCTGTGGCGGCGTTTGCACCACAAACGCTGGCACTACCTGGCCTTGGCCACCGAACAGTGTTTTATCGGTCTGGCGGTGGTGGATGTCGGCTGGACCAACACCGCCTTTGCCTACCTGTTTGACCGCCAAAAGCGCAAACTGCTGGCGGACTATTCGCAAGACGGTCTGCCCGGCCTCACGGCCCAGGTCAGCGACCGGCCCACCCAGGGCACCTTGTCCTGGTTCCGGCATTTTGGAGCCCGGGTGCGTTACGAACACCTGGAGGGGCCACACTACCGGCTGAAAGTGGATCTGCGCAACACCTTGCAGATTGAGGCGGAGCTGGACACCAGCGGGGCAGCGCCCTTTTTCACGGGCATTGGCCCCATCGCCCAAGGCGGTTGCGCCCATTCCACGGTGAAATCTTCGGCACTTGCGGTGCGCGGCGAGGCGCGCGCCGGACGAAAGACCTTCGACTTGGGCACGGGCGTAGCCAGTTTCGACTACTCCAATGGCCTGCTGGCCCGCACCACCCAGTGGCGCTGGGCTTCGGCACACTCGCCTTCTTTGGGCTTCAATTTGCAGCAGGGCTACTTTGGTAAGCACGAGAACGTGCTGTGGCTGGATGGTGTGCTGATCCCCCTGGGCTCAGCCCGCTTTGAGTTCGACCCCAAGTTCCCCCTGCAGCCCTGGCACATCCGCACCGACGATGGCCTGCTCGACCTGTGGTTTGACCCCGAAGGGGCGCGGCAGGAGCGCAAAAACCTGCTCATTGCCGCCAGCCACTACATCCAGCCCATAGGCACCTTCAGCGGCACGGTCAAAGCCTCCGCCAGGAGCCCGGTTCGGCAGGTCCACCAGCTGGTCGGCGTCACCGAGGACCACCTGTCGCGCTGGTAGCAACGCGGGCGACACCCTGTTCAGTTTCAAGGGGGTTACACCCCTTCATAATGGTGGAATGCCACATTCTGAATTGCCCGCAGCCCAAGCCCAGCCTGAATCATTGAGCGACCTTTTCTGGTCTTTCACCCGCCTGGCTTTGCAAGGCTTTGGCGGCGTATTGGCCATTGTGCAACGCGAGTTGGTGGACAAGAAAAAGTGGCTCACCCGCGAAGAGTTTGTGGAAGACTGGGCCGTGGCGCAAATTCTGCCCGGCCCCAACGTGGTGAATTTGTCGCTCATGATTGGTGACCGCTTTTTTGGCCTGCGCGGCGCGCTGACCGCGCTGGCGGGCATGCTGACCTTTCCGCTGCTGATCGTGCTGGCGCTGGCGGCCTTGTTTGCTGGCGTGGCGGACTCCCCCCACATCCAGGGGGCCTTGCGGGGCATGGGCGCGGTCGCCGCCGGCCTGATTGCGGGCACCGGCCTCAAACTCATCGCTGCCTTGAAGCAAAATCCGATGGGAGCCCCCGTATGTTATGCGCTGGCAGCTATCACTTTTATAGCAATCGCCCTATTGCGGATTCCTTTGGCCTGGGTGCTTTTGGTCATCGGGGGAAGCGCGTGCGCGTGGACCTACCGGCAACTGGGCGCGTTGCACCAGATTAAGCCAACGCCATGAGCATGAACCTGCACCTCACGCTCACGTCAGCCGACTGGCTGGCGCTTTTTGTCCACTTCATGTCCTTGTCCTTGTTGGCCATCGGCGGTGCCATCACCACCGCGCCCGACATGCACCGTTACCTGGTGGGTGAGCAGCACTGGCTGAGCGATGCCCAGTTCACCTCCAGCGTGGCGCTGGCACAGGCATCTCCGGGGCCCAATGTGCTGTTTGTGGCCTTGCTGGGCTGGAATGTTGGCATCAATGCCGCTGGCGGTCCCGGTGCGGCCACCGCCTGGGCCTATGGCGGTCTGGGCGTGCTGGTCACCATGGTTGGCATCATGCTGCCCAGCACCACCCTCACCTTTGCCGCAGCCCGCTGGGGCCACCAAAATCGGGAGTTGCGGGCGGTGCGCGCTTTCAAACAAGGCATGGCGCCCATCGTGATTGCCTTGCTCATTGCCACCGGCTGGATTTTGGCGGCCGGCAATGCCGGTGAGACTGGGCAATGGCCCCTGTGGCTGTTGACCGCGGTCAACGCCCTGCTGGTCTGGCGCACCCGCGTGCACTTGCTGTGCTTGCTGGGCGCTGGGGGGCTGGTGGGGTGGTTGGGTTGGGTCTAGGATGTGCCTGCACAAATGGAAGACAAACGATGAAAAAAAAGACCATTGCCGAGCAAAAAAACCAGATGTCCCAGGCCACGGACTACCGCACCTGGCGCATGCATGCCCTGGAGCTGGATGCCCTGGAAAGCAAGGATGTCTGGAAGGGCGAAGCCATTTCGCCGTTCTACCAGTACGCGCTGATCCAGCAACGCCTGGTCAATCTCAAGAAATGGCGCAAAGCGGGCGACTGGGCGCAACTCATTTTCAGCCTGCGCGAGGGGCTGCACCGCAACCTGGGCAATCTGGCCAACCCGGAGTTGTACCGCCACACCCATGTGGGCACCAAGTACCTGATCGACGAATACATCACGGAAGTCACCTCGCTGCTCAACTACCTGTGCGACAACGACATTCCGGAGTTGCCCTACGCAGAGAAGATGATGTTCTTCCGCCATACCGGGCAAAGCTTTGGGCGTTCGGCCCTGATGCTCAGCGGCGGCGCCAATATGGGCATGTTCCATATCGGCGTGATCAAGGCACTGCGGGAGCAAAAGCTCTTGCCACGCGTGATATCCGGCTCCAGCGCCGGCTCGGTCATGGCCGCCTTGCTGGGAACGCGCAACAACGCCGAGCTCGATGCCTTGTTCCGTGGCGAGCGCATGGACTTTCACTCCTGGCGGCGTCTGGGTTTTCGCGAAATGGTGCGGCAAAAGTCCTTCATGGACATACGCCAGCTGGAAAAATTCTTGCGCGCCAACATCGGTGAATACACCTTCGAAGAGGCCTTCAAAAAGACCAAACGCATCATCAACATCACCGTCTCGCCGGTGGACAAACACCAGCACCCCCGCCTGCTGAATTACCTGACCACGCCGCACCTGTTGGTCTGGAGCGCGGTGCTGGCTTCCTGTTCGGTGCCGGGCCTGTTTCCTTCGGTCATGCTGATGACCAAGGACCGCCTGGGCCAGGAAAAACCCTACATGGCCTCCATCCGCTGGGTGGATGGCGCGATTCAAAGCGATTTGCCCGCACAGCGGCTGGGCGAGCTGTACAACGTCAACCACCACATCGCCAGCCAGACCAACCCCCATGTGCTGCCCTTTATCGCCGACCATACCCGCAAGGAGGGCTGGCCCCGCTTTCTGACGAATCTGGTCAAAGGTGAGCTGCAGTACCGCAGCAAGCAGGTGTTGCAACTCGCCTCGTACGGCATCGAACGCGGCATTGTCAAAACCATGCTGGAAGGGGCTGCGGCCATCGTGGGCCAACAGTACTACGGCGACGTGACCATCCACCCCAAGGTCCAGATAAAGGACTACCGCCGCATCCTCGGGCACGTTTCCATCACGGAGTACAAAAACTGGATTTTGGCGGGAGAGCGTGAAACCTGGCCCAAAATCACCATGATCCGGGACCAGACCATCATTGGACAGACCCTGGAAGACTGCATTGTTCGCCTGAAAAAGCAGCGCAACCGCCACAGCCCGGGGAGCGGTGCCACAGACGCTGCAGTGCCGCCCCGCCGCGCGGCTTAAGATCGTGCAGTGGAAGGCTTGGCGAGCACGACCAGCACACTCACCAAAAAGACAGCCAATAAAGCGAATTTGAGGCTGGCGCTGACCCCCGCCACCAGGTACAGCGAAGACTCCGCCTGCTGCACGCCCGACGTGAAACGCCAATGCAGCGAATTTTCAACCGCATCGCACAGCGCGGCCAGGGGCATGCCCCAACGCAGCAGCGTCTCCGTTGCCGGTGAAAATTTCGTAAAAATGGCCGTTTTGCTTGCCAGCACATAACCAAACGCGCCGTAACACAGCAGCAAACCAAAATCGATGGGCAAATGCGACCGGTAGCGCAGCACACCCTCCGGTTTCCATATTTCCAAAATGGCCTGGAAGGACGACTGGTTAAAGGTGAACTGCAACGCCAGAATGCTGGGCTGAAGCGGCGCCAAATAGGCCGCCAGAGCAGCCAGCAGGGCCAGCGACGTCAGCCCCAAAATCCAGGCCACACGCTGGCCATTGCGCGCGGTTGAGTTGGGTGGGTGTGAAAAATGAGACGGAGCTGTTGGCATATTCTCAATGCGGGTTTTCAAAAAACAGGTAGTTGGAGCCGAAGTCGCTGATTTCGAAGTACACCTTCTTTTCTCCCGGGTCGGCTTGCATGTTGAGATTTTCGTCCAGCACGCCGTAACCAAAGCGGTAGGGCCGGGGCTTGCCGTCCTCGGTGCCCTGGGCGGTGCTGAGCTTGTCGATTTTCAGGAACCGGCGCACCAGCTTGTCCCCGGCATAAAACTCCAGCACCCCGTTGGTGCCGGTCCAGTTCTGGATATCGCGGCTGAACTTGTTTTGCTGCTCCTGGGTGCAACCTCCAATGAGAAATATGGCTGCAGCCCCCGCTGCTATTGCGCAAGCAGCTCCTGATTTAATAGCAATCATGGTACCCTTTCCATCGAAATTCACGAAGGTGAACGCTGGCGCAGCGCCTCGTACAGGCACACGCCGCTGGCCACCGACACATTCAGGCTTTCCACCGCGCCGCGCATCGGAATGCTAACCAGCTGGTCGCAGGTTTTGGCGGTGAGCTGGCGCATGCCGTCGCCTTCCGCACCCAGCACCAGGGCCACCGGGCCTTTCAGGTCCGCCTGGTACAGGGTTTGGGTGGCCGCATCGCTGGTGCCGATGATCCAGATGTTGCGCTCCTTCAACTCGTTCAAGGTGCGCGCCAGATTGGTCACCATGAAGTAAGGCACGGTTTCTGCTGCGCCGCTGGCCACTTTGGCCACGGTGGCGTTGATACCCGCAGCATGGTCCTTGGGCGCGATCACCGCATGCACGCCCGCGCCATCGGCCACCCGCAGGCAGGCGCCCAGGTTGTGCGGGTCGGTCACGCCGTCCAGTACCAAAATCAAGGGCTGTGTGCGTTCAGCCACCGGCAAGGCCGCATTGGTGGCCTCCAGGTTTTCCAGCAACTCATCCAGCGAATGCACCTGCTGGAGCTCTTGGACCCGCGCGGCGACGCCCTGATGCCCGTGGCCGCCGCACAGCTTGGCCAAACGGATACCGTCCGCTTCAATCAGGCGCACACCCGATTCGTTGACCTTGTCCAAAAACTGGCGCATGCGCGCGTCGCGGCGTGTGGGCTCGTAGTAGATTTCGATGATGGATTGGGGCGCGGTCTTGAGGCGAACGCCCAGGGCATGGAAGCCGAATAAAACTTTGGATGAAGACATGCCCCCATTATCGCGGCTTGTCTTTTGCTATGCAATTGGTAGCTGCCAACGCATGGTTTACGCGGGTCAGAGGCCAAAAATGCTTAGGAAACCTCGTCCGTAGCCAGCACCTGCCCGGCCTCGATGGTGATACGCCGGTCGCATCGGGCGGCAATGGCACGGTCATGGGTCACCAGAACCAGGGTGGTGCCCTGCTCCCGGTTCAGGTCAAACATCAGTTCCATGATCTTTTCGCCGGTGGCAAAGTCCAGGCTGCCGGTGGGCTCGTCGGCCAACAGCACGGCAGGATGCACCACAAACGCACGGGCCAGCGCCACCCGTTGCTGTTCACCCCCGCTGAGCACCCGCGGGTAGGACGCCAGACGTTGCGACAAGCCCACACGCTCCAGCATCTCGGTGGCGGCACGCCGGGCGTCCTTGCGCGCGGCCAGCTCCAGCGGCAGCATGACGTTTTCCAGCGCGGTCAGGTTGCCCAGCAGCTGAAAGCTCTGGAAGACAAAACCGACCTGGTGGGACCGCAGGGCGGCCCGTGCGTCTTCGTCCATGGCAAACAAATCGCGACCCGCGAGGCGCACCGTGCCGCTGCTGGGCGTGTCCAGCCCGGCGATGATGGACAACAGCGTGCTTTTGCCCGATCCGGATGCGCCCACAATGGCCGCTGTCTCGCGCGCTTTTAGCGCAAAATCGATGTCACGCAAAATCTCCAGCGTGCCGGTGGAATCGCTCACCGCTTTGCAGACGTGCTCAACAGAAATAATTGAATCAGACATGGGGCTTTCTTTGTATCGACGACACTTTATCGCGCTCGCGCTTCTGGCCGAAGTTGCGGGGTTATCTTCAGCCCAGGCCAAATCCACGCCGCCACATCCACAAACACCCACCATTCTGGTGGTGGGCGACTCTTTGAGCGCCGAGTATGGCCTCAAACGCGGCAGCGGCTGGGTGGCCCTGCTGGAGCGGCGCCTGGCGCAAGAGAAGATTGCCGCAAAGGTAATCAACGCCAGCATCAGTGGCGACACCACTTCGGGGGGGCGCTCCCGGCTGCCAGCCCTGCTGGCGCAGCACCGGCCCACCCTGGTCGTCATCGAACTGGGCGGCAACGACGCCTTGCGCGGCCTGCCTCTGGCCATGACACAAGACAATCTGACGGCCATGACGCTTGCGGCGCAGGCTGCAAAAGCCAAGGTGTTGCTGCTGGGGATGCAGGTACCGCCCAACTACGGCCAAGACTATGCCGCCAAGTTTGCAGACACTTTTACGGCAGTTGCCAAAACCAGCAAAGCAGCCCTGGTGCCCTTTTTACTCAAAGGGATCGCCGATGGCCCGGACGCCACGCGCCTGTTCCAGCCTGACCGCATTCACCCGGTGGAAGCCGCCCACCCCGCCATTTTGAACACGGTCTGGCCCACCCTCAAGAAACTCATCGCATGAGCCTGACCATCATGAACGCCAGCGAGGTACTGGCCCAATTGCACACCTTTGACACCATCATCGATGCCCGCAGCGAGGGCGAGTTTGCCCAGGACCACCTGCCCGGCGCCGTGAACTGGCCCACCTTGAATGACGAAGAACGCAAGTTGATTGGCACCCTGTATGTGCAGGTCAACCAGTTCGAAGCCAAAAAGCGCGGTGCGGCCATCGCCGCGCGCAATATCGCCCGGCATATCGAGCGCGATGTCATTGAAAAACCCAGAGACTGGAAGCCCTTGTGCTACTGCTGGCGTGGTGGCAAGCGCAGCGGATCCCTGTCACTCATCCTGGACCAGATCGGCTTTCGCGTCACCCTGGTGGAAGGCGGCTACAAGGCCTTTCGGGCCGCAGTGGTGCAAGACATTCCCCGCCTCGTCAGCGGACTGGACTGGCGCGTGGTGTGTGGAACCACAGGCTCGGGAAAAACGCGCCTGCTGCAGGCCCTGGCCGCCCAAGGCGCGCAGGTGGTCGACTTAGAGGCGCTGGCCAACCACCGCAGCTCGGTGCTGGGTGCTATTCCAGGCTTGCCACAACCCTCCCAAAAGCGCTTTGACACCCTGGTATGGGACGCGTTGCGGACGCTGGACCCCAGCCGCCCGGTGTTTATCGAAAGCGAAAGCAAGAAGGTGGGAAATGTATCCGTCCCCACCAGTCTGATTGAGGCCATGCGAAGCGGCAGTTGCCTGAATCTGGTGTTACCCGATACCGAACGGGTTGCGCTGCTACTGGAGGACTACGATTTTTTTGTGCACGATACGGAGCACTTTTGCCAACGTCTGAAGGTATTGGCAGAATTCCGGGGCAAAGTGGTGGTCGAGCAATGGCAGGCGCAGGTGCGCGCGGGCGATATTGCCACGGTGGTGCAAGAATTGCTCACGCAGCATTACGACCCGGTCTATGTGCAATCCATGCAACGCAATTTTTCACGGTTTGGGTGCGCCAAGGTGATCACCCCGGAAAACCACACCATGCCCGCCATGGTCGTTCTGGCGCAGCAATTGGTGAAGGACTTCGTGTTAGGGGATGCAGCAATATCTGCTTAAAAAGTCAATGACACATACCAAGACAAGACCACCCGCGCGCCGGTGCCAGTCTTGCATGCTGGAAGCTATTGCACTAAAAACGAGGGGACTGATTCACAGATTCGGCCAACGAAAACGCCCAATTCAACTGTTTGACCAAACATACCCGCTTAAGGTCATAGTCCTCTCGCACCCGCTGGCGGGCTTGTTTCCCCAGCCGTAGCCTCTGCGCGGGATCGTCCAGCACCTGCTGCAAGGTTTTCAGCAGACTCTGTCGATCAAAAAACTCTACGAGCAGGCCTTGTTCTGCATGCTGGATCACCTCGCGTACTGGTGCCGTGTCACTTGCCACGATGCAAGCCCCCACGCTCATGGCCTCAAGCAAACTCCAACTCAGTACAAACGGATACGTCAGGTATACATGCACGCGCGAGACTTGCAATAGCATGGTAAATGCGTCCCGCCCCAACCGCCCTAGAAAGTGCACCCTGGTCCAATCGCTTTCGGATATCTGGTGGCGCACCTCGTCTGTGAACAAAGTCCGCCAGGTCGTGCCTGGAGGCGCTACGGCCCCATAGCCCGGCGCCTCGTCTCCCACCAGCAATACCCGGGCATTTGGGCGCGCACGCAACAACTCGGGCAAGACACGCATGAATATGTGAAACCCCCGATAGGGCTCCAGGTGTCGTGCCACAAAGGTGATCACCTCGTCATCGCGCGTAAGGACTTCATCCCCGTCTGGGATCGTAAAACGCACCCCTGGGCTCGGGCGAAGAACATCGGTGTCTATGCCGTCGTGTGCCACACAAATACGTTCGCGCCAGTGCGCCGGAAATGTATTTGCCTGCCAAAGCGTCGGACTGATCGCGGCATCCGCCTGGTCGAGGTGGGCCAGATTGTTTAGATTCTTCATTTGCAATCGACAGGCATCGGCAGCCGGGTCAACCGAGCCAAACTCAGGGTCAAACCCCATATCAGCGCCGTCGGCCCGGTAGAAAAACTCGGCATACAGTCCCAATCGAGCCCGCGGCCAGACTTGCTTGACAAACAGCGGCTCACCCCAGCCCGGATGACCAATCACCACATCGGGCACAAAGCCCTGCAACTTCAGGGCTCCCATAGCAGCCCAGCATGCTTCGGCGCGCAAGGTCTTGCTCTCCATATCCACCAGCCAGGGATGCAGGCCGGGTGTGTTGGGCCTGCGCGGCTTGTAGGAAAACACTCGTACACCCTGCCAATTTCTGACCGACGCTCCACCAAGAGTGGCCAAGGCCACCACCTGATGCCCCCTACAGGCAAGGGCTGGTGCTAGATGACGGAACTGGCCGGGGAAGTTCTGGTGAATGAACAAAAAACGGTAAGACTTATGCATGACTCGGACGTTGTAACTCGGATGGTGGATATCGGTGATATCCAGCTAGCTCCACTCAAAGCGGATGCTGCTTTTTTCCGCAGTTGGTGCGGCGAGTGTTGTTGCAGAGAGAAAAATCCAAACCCCGGCGCATTGAAGACTTTGATGCCGGGATCTGGAATGGACTCAGCTTTATCAAAGTCAAGTCAAGTTAGCCGCAAGTAATGATTCAAAAGTGGATTGATTCGCCGCCGATACCGTAGTCAATCCTGCGCCGGAAGGCGCAAAGCTCGCCATGGCTTGAACCAGATTCTGCACCTGACTGTCCATCTGTGCTTGGCCGTCAAGTGAAGCCCCAAGAAGGTAACTTGCAGCGGTTCCAGCAGGATTGTCGCCAGGCCATGAGCTTGATGCAAACCCCGACAAGAACGATCCGTTGGTCAGCAGTTCGTCCAAAGTGGGCAGTGCCACTTCATTCGCTGCATCCACGGGGCTTACTGCAAAATACACATCCGTCATCTTGACAAGCTGCCCACTGCTAAGACTTGCTGAACTGCTTTCACCGTGCAGGTTGCCGTTTTCATCCAACACAGGCGCCAACTGATAGCCCAGGTTCAAGTTTTCAACGCCAGCCTGGGCCATCGTCATCAACTCACCGCTATCCGTAACATGGTCTCCTGAGCGGTCGCGCCATATGCGCAGTTCCGCGAAACCGGTGTCCATCACATTCACCATGCCATCCCCGTTACTGTCGTAGCCAGCCAGTTGTGCGAACCCCTCCCCTTGGTTGAAGCCGCCAAATAGTTCACTCAGACTGTCAATTTTTCCATTGGCATTTTTGTCTACGGCAAGGAAACCATCATCACCCGATAGCCAGCCAGACTTGATGGGCGAACCCGTGTTAAACAAATCAAAGCTACCCGTTGAGTTCAGCCAGGAAGTGGTCTTCAGTCCATCACCATCCAGGTCGATCACGATGGGCGTTACGACCTTCGACGTTGCACTGATCTGCAGTTTTTCTATTTTTAGACAGTCATTGCTTTCACCCGTTTTGGCTGCGATCACCAACACATTGCCCGAAATACCGTTGGCATTCAAGTCGGCCCAGCGTGCCGCACCGCCACCACTGTTGACCTCGGTAAAGCCCAAACCTGACAGCACCGCATTGCTCATGCTTGCGATAGTGCCTGCGTAATTTCCGATCCATACAGAAATATCGCTGTCACCACTCACATAACCCAGGTATGCCTTGTCGACGACCACTTCATCAGAGAACTGGTACACCACAAAGTTGTCGCACCCGTTGTTGTCCACGGCGTGGGTGTTGCCACGGCCTTTGCCCTCCGATCTGTCAGTCACGCCATATCCCCTACTGTAAGCGCCCAAATAGGCCTTGGCCCAGGCGCCATTGGCCTTATCCCGGCTCCAGGCACTAGCGGTCACGGAAATACCGTCAACGGTACCCGCACGGGTATTGCCGTCGGTGCCATCCGTGGCCGTTTTCCCGCTGAAACGGTAGGTTCTTGTCACCGTGGATGGCCTCAATCCTGCGTCCCAATTGACATCGTTTTCGCCCGCCACCAGTGTCGTCAATGCAGACCGTCCGCTGACGGCATCAGCATCAGAGTCCAGAGCATCATTGCAGCCCTGATTGGCCAGCGTGAAGCCGCCATAGGCCACGGGTTTGACAAACTCGACCAGATAAGAACCCGGAGTCAGGGCAGTGAAGCTGTAGTCTCCGCTGGCATTGGTGGTGGCCGAGGCCACCAACTGGTTGTTGCCGTTGAGCAGATTCACGGCCACACCTGACACACCCAACTCGCCAGAGTCCTGTAGACCGTTTCCGTTGGAATCACACCAGACACGGCTTCCCATGCTGGCTTTCATCTCGGGTTTGGGTGTGCAGACCGTGGTGCTGACTTCCAGTTTCCCAATTTTGAAGAAGTCGTTGCACTCCCCCTGCTTCGCAGCCATAACCAGCACATTGCCGCTGATCTGGTCGGCGTTGATGTCGGCCCATCGTGTGGACCCGGCGCCGACGTTGACCTCGGAGAATCCCAGGGCGGTCAATACGGAGTTACTCATATTGGTAATGGGAGCGTCCGTCCTGCCTATCCATACAGTAGCGTCGCTGTCACCAAATACGTAACCCAAATATGCCCGGTCCACCGTAACCGCTTGCGAGAACTGGTAAACCACGTAGTTGTCGCGCCCATTGTTATCAATGGTATGCGTGCCGCCACAACCGCAGCCCTCACTTTTGTCGGTGACCCCGAGTCCACCGGCATAGGCGCCCAAATAGGCTTTGCTCCAAGTGCCGACTATCTTGTCTCTGCTCCAGGCATTGGCCGTCACGGACACACCTGTCGCCGCATCGGTGTAGCTGCGGCTATTACCGTCCGTGCCGTCTGTGGCAGTGTTGCCATTGAAGCTATAGGTAATGCGAACCGGCGTGGAAACCAGTCCTGCATCCCAGGACATATCGGAAACACCTGCGCCCAGGCTCACCAAGACGGTCTTGCCCGTGGTCGTATCGACATCGGAATCCAGGGCATTGTTCGCCCCCTGGTCGCGCTTGGCGTATCCATAGCCCACAGGCGCCACGATTTGCACTGCGTAGTTACCCGCGCCCAATCCGCCAAACAGGTATTGCCCGCTGGCGGACGTGGTGGTCGTATCGATCACCGCACCCGTAGCATTCAACAGCTTCACTGTGACGTCGCTAACACCTTTTTCACCCGCGTCCTGGATACCATTGTTGTTACAGTCCAGGAACACCAAATCACCAATCGAAGACAAGGCCGCAGGTAGTTCGCCAAAATTGTTCTCCTGGCTGTGTTCACCAGCAGCCAGCACAATGGCAGCGATTGTGTCGGCCCCAGCGAAACCTCCCGTGCTACCGGCCGTCTCCTTGCCATCCGCATAGCCAGACGGCTGGGACTCGGTCACAGTGTAGTTGCCAGGGCGAAGGTCGGCAAACTCGTAATAGCCGACCGCGTTAGTTACGGCCTGGGCATTGACCAGTCCCCCCAAATCGTTGCTTCCACTGAGCGTGACGGTGACGCCGACGATTGCAGCTTCGCTGTTGCGCACGCCATCGTCACCCGCATCCAGGTAAACGTAGCCTGAGATTCTGCCCGTGGCCGCGTTGCTGCCTGCAATGCGGATGAACAGATTGCCGGATGATGCAAGCATCTGGCTCGCGTCGTCGTCTTGCACCGTGTAGGTGAAGGTCTCGGTCAGTTCCGCCCCCACAGGCAATGCCTGAATCTCCGGCAAGGCGGTGTCCAACACGTAACGGTAATTGCCGTTTGCGTCCAATTCCAGCACGCCGTAACGCCCGGCCATGTGACCTGCGTTACTCACACTCAGCACGGTACCCAGGTCAATGTCCCGGTCGTTAAGCAACACATTACCCACGGTTGCGTTGGGGGTGGCAACCTGCATATCGCTGAAGTCGTCCTCGCCCACCGGTGCGTCGTTGGTTCCGAGTACAGTGACCAGCAAACTGGCTTGTTCCGTGATTGTTCCATCCGTAACGCTGTAGCTAAAAGCTTCCTGATAGCTTTCACCGCCTCTCAGTGCTTGAACCGCACTGGCTTGCTGATCCAGTGCATAGGTGTAGCTGCCATCCGCCTCCAGGCTTAGCGTACCGAACTGACCAACGAGGCTGCCTGCGTTGAACACCTGCAGAGTGTCGGTAGCATCGGGGTCATGGTCGTTGTCCAAGACATTGCCCATTGCCAGGCCGATCACGTCCTCTTGCACATTTGCTGCATCAGCCTGCACCACAGGGGCATCGTTTTGTCCAGTGATCGTGATCGCCAACTGAGCTGTGCTGCTGGCGGCGCCGTCGCTGATCTCGTAGCTAAAGGTATCGACGACGGTTTCGCCAGCGGCCAACGCGCGAATTTTGGCGGAGGCGCTGTCGATCGCATAGGCATAGTGACCATCCGCAGTCAGCTGCAACACACCGTACCCACCGGTCTGGCTACCCACATTCGTCAGCTGAAGCACAGCTCCCGCATCGGCGTCCGTATCGTTGAGTAACACATTGCCTTCGGCCAGGCTAAGTACACCCACCGCCACAGCGGCTGTATCCGCCACAGCGATAGGCCCGTCGTTCGTCCCCCTGACCGAGACCAACAACTGGCTTGTCGCGGTCAGACTCATGTCACTGACCTCATAGCTGAAGCTCTCGGTAACGATGGCATCCTGCGCCAAGGCCTGGACCGCCGACAAGGCATTGTCCAACTCATAGCTGTAGGCCCCGCTGGCGTCAACAGTTAGCGTGCCATACATGCCTTTTCGCACACCTGGATCAACCAGTTCGAGCACCGTGCCATGGTCGACATCGGTATCGTTGCTTAGCAGGTTGCCACTGACTTGCGTTTGGCCATCTTCCTGAACCAGGGCCGCGTCGGCCACAGAAACAGGAGCGTCGTTTTGCCCCTGAATGTGAATGTCGATCGCGCTGTCAACCCAACCGAATCCATCACCCACCTGGACCACAAAGTGATCGACTAACTCCTGACCTTTCCCGAGAGACTGAACCTCTGGCAACTCATTGTCGAGCTGGTACAGCGCAGCACCATCGGCACCGACCGTTATCTGTCCGTACAAGCCCACTCTCCCCCCTGGATTGGCGATAGCCAGGACACTGCCATGATCCACATCATGGTCGTTGGCCAAAACGTGAATTTCTAAAGCGGAACGATCTTCCTCGTTGATCCAGCCCGAGTCCACCTGTACGCCAGGTAGATCGTTCGTTCCTGTAATAGTCACCGTCAGCTTGGCGGTGGCCTGCGCTTCACCGTCGGTGACGGAGTAGTCAAAGCTTTCCTCCAACCGCTCACCCAACGCCAGGGACTGGACCTGCGCAAGACCGTTGTTGAGCTGGTAGCTATAGGCGCCATTCGCTTCTAAGATCAACGTCCCGTAGTTGCCTACAAAACTACCGGGATCGCGCACACTTAGACTGGTTCCCGCATCGATATCGCTGTCGTTGTCCAACAGCGAACCCGTTAGCGGCTGCAGTGCGTCCTCTTCCACAGCGCCATGGTCATTCTGTGCATTCGGCCCATCATTGACCGGTAAGACGTCAAGAGACAGCACACCGATATTGTCAGAGAGCTTCCCGTTGTCTACTCTGAAACTCAGGGTGGCATAGCCGTTGCCATTGGCGTTCTCCGCCGGTGAGAACACCAGCAGACCCGCGTCAACGTCCGCGCGCTGCACCACTGTCTGCACCAGCACGGCCACGCCGTTGAACAGCAGCGTACCCACGCTGGGCGCGGAGACGACAACGGAAAGTGCCTGGGCCGGGCCGTCCGAATCAGAGAAGCCAAACTCCTGGATAGTGAAGGTATGCGAGGCATCCTCCTGAAGCTGCACGCTGGCATCCAGTGCCACGGGCGCAAGGTCCTGACGGGACACATCGATAAGGACCTGACCGGTGGTGAACCCACCATGGCCGTCGCCTACGGTGTAGCTGAAGGCCGCCGGTCCCTGGTAGCTAGGGTCGGCCGCAAAGACCACCTGCCCGTCCGCCGATAGACTTACGCTGCCGTTCTGTGCATCGCTCACTGAACTCACGACCAGAGTATCGTAAGTGGGATCAACGTCGCTGTCATTGGCCAGCAGTTGGGTACTGCTCAGACGCAGCACGCCATCGCCGTCAACCACAAAGCTTTCTCCGGCGACCAAGGGCGCATCGTTGGTGTTGCGCACCGTGAGCTGGAAGACGTCGGACGCTTGGGCACCACCGGGCTTGGTCGCGGTGACACGAACTTGGAGCACACCAACATCTTCGTTGAGCGGCGTGCCTTCAAATTGCCCACTCACTGCGTTAAAACTCAGCCACGTCGGCAGGGCACTGCCATTGAACAAGGTGGCCGACAGCACCATGCCGGTGGCCGGACTGGGGTCATTAAACAAGCCCTGCGGAAGCGCAAAACTGAAGAGCCCGTCTTCGTCCGTGCTCTGGTCGGCGACCGGTTCAGCCACAATAGGCGGCAATCCCTTTTCATCGATGCCAAGCGAGAACACGTCGAACGCCGTGGCGCCGCTGCCATCTTTGGCAATCAGCCTGATTTCGGTGGGGGCCCTTTGATCGATCGGAACTGCGCCCGAAAACACCAAAGTGCTCGCGTTGAAGCTCACCCAACTGGGCAGCGGATTGCCGTTGTCCTGTACCGCCTGATAGGTCAGACTGTCGCCGGGATCGAGTTCGGCGAAAGTGTTTCGCGGCACCTGGAAGCTGAAGTCCTGGCCGCTTCTGTAGATCTGGTCTACCACGGGCGTAACCAGCAGGGGTGCGTGGTTGTCGGGTGAGAGCGCGACCGTGAGGTCAAACTCATCCGACAGCCTGCTGCCCACAATGTCTGTGGCTGTGACGCGAATGGAATAACTGCCCACCTGGGTAGAGCCTGGGGTGCCATAGAGCACACCACTGGCGGTATCGAATTGCAGCCAAGAAGGTAAGGCCGCGCCATTGGCAAGGGAGAACGCGTAAGTCAGTGTCTGATCGCGGTCGATTTTATAGAAAGCACTGCTCGAATAAAGCTGAAAATAATTATTCTCCATCACCACTTTATCGGCGATGGGAGCAATCAGTACCGGTGCGTCGTATTCATTGAGCACCGTGATCTTGACAGTGGTGACAGGGCTGTAGACAAAACTGTCGGCCAGATCGTCCGGCGTCTGGGTGCCCGAGGAGATGCCACGTTCGTTAGCTCTAAGTTGGTAATAGTAGGTGCCGACCGCAAAATCACCCGGATTGCCCGAGAAGGTCCGTGTGTCAGAGTCGTAGCCAAATGCCCATTCAGTGTTTTGGGTCAAGGGGTTGTTGTAGCTGCCCACGTAGTAGTTCGTCGACTCCAGGAAGATGGTGTCGCCATCGGGATCGGACGCAATCGAGTCGGGCAGCGTAAAGCTAAAGGCCTGGTTTTCCCGTACAAATATTTCGGGAACACCTTGCAACACGGGCTTGCGGTTGGCATAGACCATGAAGCTGGTCATCGACGCGCCACCGTGACCATCGCTGACAATGACGTCAAATCCTTGCTTGCGAGGTGCGGGCGCCGTTCCGACATAGCTGAGCTTGGCGGTAGCCGAGTCGTATTGCCAGTCCGACGAGCTTTGGGTATTTATGGGCAAGACGCTGTAGCTCAGCGTATCGCCATCCACATCCACAAATCTCGGCAATTGGATCGCCACAGGCTCGGTCATGGTAGCCACGAACTTGTCGGGCATGGCACTGCTCCAAGAAACCAATCCCCGCGAATTATTGTAGAAATAAGAACCCGCGCTCCACGGTGTAGTGGAGTTCGCATACACCGGAATATGATTTTGCCCAGCGCCTTGTACATTCAATGTAAAGTCAGTGCTGGTCGTCAGTCCCAACCGGTCTTGCGCAGTAATACGGAAATTCCAAGTACCAATATCCCAATAGTCCAGCGCTGAGTAGACAAAACCGTTGCTCTGGTTGGAACCGAAATTCAACTCACCCGAACTTGACAAGTAAAAACTGGACTTGGCATGCTCTGGCGCAGAAAGCGTTTCCAGCCGAAAGGTCATGGCATCGCCCAGATCCGGATCGGAGAACACGTTGCGCGGTATGGTCGTAAAAATCCTATTGCCCTCTACAAAGCTAAATGGAGTGATCGGGTTCCTCACCACCGGAGCGTCATTGACATCTCCCACGACGATGTCGAAATCCTCATACGCGGACAGGCCCTCTGGGTCCGTTCCCACGATGCGCACGCTAGTGACGCCCACCGAATCGCTGGAAGTCGTGCCGTAAATGCGCCCCGTCGCCGGGGTCCATTGCAACCATGATGGCAAAGGATCACCATTGAGCAGACTCACGGCCACGCCGACAGCGCCTCCCTCTCGGTCGACAAAAAGGTCGGCTGGCAGCGTCAAGTCGACCGTCTGCCCCTGTAGGATAGCGACATCGTCAACCAAGCGCATCACCCGCGGCGCATCGTTGATGTCATCGACACGAATCTCGAAACTGTCGATGGCGCTTCGACCGCGGCCGTCCGTCGCCGTAACAGACACCGTCACGGTTCTGACATCGTCCTTGTCCGGCGTGCCCGTGAACATCCTGCGCTCGGCGTCAAAGCTCAGCCAGCGCACCAGGGGCTGTCCATCAAGCATGCACGCGGTGTAGCTGAGGCGGTCGCCAACATCGAGGTCGACAAAGCTGTTGTCCGGGATCACGAACTCCAGGCGGTCGTTCTGGCGCACTGCCTGGTCGGTCAGGGCATTGAGCACCAGTGGGGATGTGTCATTGGGGTTGCGAACCGTCAGATCGAAAACGTCAGAGGCCACCTGATGGGCACTGTCCGACACTTGCACGCTCAGTTGCAACGTACCCACGTCCCCATCGCCGGGCGTACCCCGGAGAACCAGGGACACGGGGTCGAAACTCAGCCAGCGCGGCAGGGGGTCACCATTGAGCAGCATAACCTGAGGAATCAGCCTGTCGCCAGCATCCAGGTCGCGAAACACCGTTGCCACGCTGAACTCGAAGGTCTGGCCCACGGCGGCCAGTTGGTCCAAAGCCGGTTGGCTGACCGTCGGTACAGTGTTCGTACCGGAATTGGTCAGGGCCTGCTCCAACTCCGTCAGACCCCAGACCATGCCGCCATCAAAAACAAACCGTTCGATCTGACCAGCCGACTGCCATTGCTGGCGCACGGTGATCCGATCCAGCGTGTCCCGGATCGAGATGATCAGATCGTCGCCATTCCGGCGCAACAGCAGGTCCGCTGCCACCAGGCCAGTACCAAAAACAAGGGTATCCACTCCGACCGCACTACCATTCTCAAACACCAGGTCTTCCCCGTAACCCCGGCCAAACACATAGCCGTCACCGCCAGCGCCACCGCTGAGCATGTCGTTGCCCAGACCGCCGTCCAGCGTGTCGTCGCCTAGACCTCCATCCAAAACGTTGGCACCGGCATTGCCCTGCAACCGGTTGTCGAGCGCGTTGCCTCTGCCATCAATGGCGGCCTGGCCCATCAAAGTCAGGTTTTCTATGTTTTCGCTGAGCGCATAGCTGGCACTGGCTTCTACAGCGTCGTTGCCTTCATCAGCCAGCTCAATGATCTGGTCTGCAGCGCTGTTGACGACATAGCGGTCGTTGCCCATGCCGCCTTCCAGAATGTCGCTTCCATCGCCGCCATCCAGCGTGTCATCACCGGCCAGGCCCTTGATCAAGTTGCGTCCGGCGTTGCCGCGCAGCACATTGGCCTGAGTGTCGCCAGTGGCCGTCAGGTTGCCTGAGCCCAGCAGTTCGATGTTTTCGATATGGGCATCGTCTGTAATCGTGTAGCTGATGGATGCGGCCACCGTGTCATTGCCCTCGCCTGCCAGCTCAGTCACGGTGTCAGCCCCGTTGTCCAACACGTAGCGGTCATCGCCCAGGCCGCCGACCAGAACATCTGCACCCAGACCACCGTCGAGCGTGTCGTTGCCGAGCCCACCCTCAATACGGTTGACCGCCGTGGTGCCTACAAGGCGGTTGGCTACCTCATTGCCGTACAGATTGATGGCGGCGTTGCCCAGAATTTCGTAGCTCTCTATCTCGCCTTGCACCAACACGTCGCTAGTCGCGAGCATGCGCACTGTATCGTTGCCGCCGCCAGCCTGTTCGACCACGGTGTCACGCTGGTCCACAATGTAGAAGTCGTCCCCCATGCCACCCTCTAGCCTGTCTGCCCCTTGCCCTCCGTCAAGTATGTCGTTGCCGCCGCCGCCGAGCAGTTCGTCGTCGCCGACGCTGCCGACTAGTTGGTCGTTACCACCCAGCCCCTCCAGCCGGGACGGGAAGGCCGGGTCGGCCCGCAGCACATTGTCGCCATCCGTGCCATCCTGTCTGGACGCCATACGGGTCAGATCCTCGGCCGACCAGACTGTGCCGTTCGCAAAGACCACTTGAAGCACCGCTTGTCGAACCGGTTCATTGAACCAACCTACGAAGCGAATGCCGTCGCTGCCAGCACGTACCAGAAGGTCGGCGTTGTCACGCACAGACTCAACGCCCGAAGGCAGTAGGCCAACACCGACCTCCAGGGTCTCCAGTTGACTGTCGGCACCCACATTGAGCCAGCCACTGTCCACACTCAACAGCACCTGACTGCTGAGCACCGCCCAGGTAAGCGGATCAAGCACCGTACCATCGCTAAAGCGAACGCGTTCAATACCGGGTTGGGTATGACCTTCACCGGTGATGGAAACCGAATCTTCGCCACCCTGGATGCGCAACACGATACGGCTGTCGACCACTTCCCGCGAGACATCGGCCAAGCCGATGCCTGGGCCGAAAACCAAGGTATCCTGTTCCTGCGGCCCGACGCCAAAATCCTGGATCACATCGTTGCCGTCCCCTCGGCCGAATCGGTAGACATCGCTGCCAGCCCCACCCACCAGACTGTCGTCGCCAGTTCCGCCTTCGAGCAGGTCATGCCCCGTGCCGCCCATGAGGGAATCATTACCGCCATTGCCAAACAGCTGGTCCGAACCCTCATTGCCATCAAGCGTGTCATCGCCCGAACCACCCGCGAGCAAATCACTACCGGCAAGACCGTCGAGCATATCGTTGCCGTCCAGACCATCGATCACATCACGCCCCGAGGACCCCACCAGGATGTCATTCAACGCCGTCTGCTGCAGAATCCGAGCCGTCACTGCGGCCGCGTCCCAAACTGTGCCGTCTTGGAAACGGACTTCGGCCAGCTTCATGCCGCCGCCACTGGCACCATACCGGTGGTTGTTATGTGCGATGCGTGCCTGTCCTGCCCCGCCGACCAGCGTGAACTGCAGGTAGCCGTTCAGCACCGAGACGGTTACATCAGAAGGCGCAATGCCCGGGCCAAACTCCACCACATCCAAGGCGTCCTCAGCCTGAGAGGTTTCGACCTGGATCAAGTCGTTGCCGAAATTGAAATCAAAATGGTAGGTGTCCTGGCCGACACCACCCGTGAGGGTGTCATTGCCAGCACCTCCGATGATGAAATCCCGCCCAGTGCCGCCAAAGACTTGATCGTCACCGGCTCCAGCGTCCAGGTTATCGTCACCCACGCCACCCACCAGCAGGTCATTTCCCGCCAAGCCAGCGAGCGTATCGTCGCGAGGCGAGCCGATCAGCGTGTCGTAGCTCGCGGTCGCCGTATTTCTGTAAAAGCGAGGGAATAACTCGGCACTTTCCACCACCGTTCCGTCGGCAAATACAAAAGGCTTGATATTGATGGGACTCATGTCAGCGTCAAGCTGGAACTGGTAATTGCGCAGCACAGCCGTGGACCCAGACAGGGCCACGGTGAAGCTACCGGTGTTGTAATAAAAGTTGTAGCTGACGTCTTTAATCACCACATCCTGCGGCAAGACGTTGCGTTCGAAACGGATGGCCGGACTAGACTGCCACATGTACTGGTGGCTGAGGGTATCCTGACCCGACTCGTAACCCAGCACAACCGTGTCGTCACCTCCTTGCACATAGTAAGTGTCGTTGCCGAGCCCACCATCGAGAGTATTGCCCCCTGTTCCCCCCGCCAGTGAGTCTGAGCCCGCGCCCCCCAAAATGGTGTCGTTGCCGCCACCACCATAAAGCTGGTCATTGCCATCCAATCCGTGCAGGCGGTCATTAAAGGGTGAAGCAACATCCGAAGAGATGACGTCGCGGCCGGCGCTGCCAATCAATATACTGAATGGCGGCCGTGTCAGATCAAAGCTACTGCCGTCGGCAAACAAAAGCCTTTCCAAACGGGCGGTATTCTGGTACGTGTAGGCCCAACCCTCAATGCGCAGGGAGTCCGTCGATCCGGCGAGTGAAATCAACAGGTCGCCGCCTATCACCTCGATTCGAAGGTCTTCATAACGAACGCCGGGTTGCAGTTGGATGAGATCCAAACCGCCAGCGCTGGCAACGGTGTCATTGCCGCTGCCAAAGCCGAATACGACCGTGTCACGGCCCTGGTCCTGGCCGTACGCGTCACCCTGCAGTTCGAGACGGTCGTTGCCCAGACCGCCATCGAACAGGTCGTCGCCTTCGCCACCCACCAGGGTATCGTCACCACCCATGCCTTGCAGGCTATCGTTGCCGACATAGCCGCGTAGCGTATCGGCGTTGGCGCGGCCAACGATCAGGTTGTCCCTGTAATCACCCTCGTTGGGGTTGAGGGCAGCGGCTTTGTCGGCCAGGGCCTCGGGCCCCCAGACCGTGCCGTTGGCAAAACGCAATTCCACAACCGGCTGCAGGATGCCGCCCTGGAACCAATTTGACACATTCAGCGTATCGCCGGAGTGGTTGGCCAGACCAATGATCAGACTGTTGTAGTTGCCCGTGAGCACGATGTCGTCGGGCGCGACGCCGTCGGCAAACTGCACAATCAGGCGCGAAGGCGATTCAGCGTTGTATTGGGAATAAAGCTGGTCGTTGCCGGAACCGGGGCCGAAAACCACGGTCTTTTGGCCCGCCCCCACGCTGTAGCTATCGTCGCCAGCGCCACCGTCCAAAGTGTCATTGCCGCTAGTGTCGATGAGGGTGTCCAAGCCTTCACCGCCTTGCAGCCAATCGTTGCCAGCACCACCCACGAGTTCATCGTGGCCGACGCCACCTTCGAGCGTATCGTCGCCGCTACCGCCCAGCAGCTTGTCATTACCCACCCCGCCCCGCAAGACGTCATCTCCATTGGCCCCGGCCAGGGAGTCATTCCCATCAAGACCGTCCAGTACATCGCGGCCCGAGTCCCCAAGCATCAGATCATGGCCCGAACTTGCCAGTGGCGCAGGAAGATGCACACGCGTGGCGAGCTCGGCAGCAGTCCAGACCATGCCATCGCCAAATACGACACCAGTCGCAATCTGGATGCCTGAAAGGCCTTCGCCGCTGGCCTTCACCCGCAATGTCCATGGCATATCCAGACCGTCCACGGCTCCCCCCAGAATCTCAACCTCGGCCGCCAGCAAATCGGTGCGTATCCAGGTTTCGGAGCCTCCGTAGCTGTGGTTTATGGCATCAAATCCATCGCCCCGGTTATAGACCACTGTGGACACACCGCCCAGGACCAACGTATCGTTTCCACGCCCGCCTTCGAAGATGCCTCGGCCCGAGAGTTGATCGTTCCCTTCGCCGCCTGACAGGTAGCCTACTCCGTAAATGACGTCGTTGCCCGAGCCACCGCTCATATAGTTGGAGCCACTGGAGTCATTCAGCTGGTCGTCGCCAGCATCGCCAAACAAACGGTCGTCGCCAGCATCGCCATAAACCGTGTCGCGGCCGGTACCGCCCATGACCAGATCTTCGCCATTGGATCCAGACAGTTGATCGGGGCCCGTGCCTCCATTAAGTGTGTCATTGCCCGAAGTTCCCGAACTGGTATTGACGTAGTAATCGGACCAGTTACTGGCATTGATCACCACACCATCGGCCGACTCTATGCTGTCGATGCGCGAATCGACGTTAAGAAAAACCGCACCCGTTCCATAGTCGATCTTGGTTTGTCCGGCTTTGGCGCCATAGGGAATGGTTGCAATAATGATGTTTTCGGCGGACATGCCGTCCGCCAACACAATGCGGTTGCTGCCCTGGCTATCGTTGATTTCGTCGTAACCATCACCCGGCCTCAGCAGGTAGGTATCGTCCCCGGCACCGCCGGCGAGTACATCGTGCCTGTAGTAATGCCAATAATAGTATTGGTCACGGTAGAGGGCTTCATTGTTAAGGTCTGTGCCGGAGGATGCGCCGCCACTCAGCGTATCGTCGCCAGCGCCACCATAAAGGTAATCGGCGCCGGTGCCACCGTCCAGCCCATCGCCACCGTCGTGGCCGTACAAATAGTCGTCACCGGCGCCGCCGGTCATGGCGTCATCCCGACCTGAACCGTCAATCCGCTCTGAAGCCTCCGTTCCGGCGCGAACCAGCAGGCGTTGATTCACATCCGCCGAGCTCCAGCGCATGCCGTCTGCAAATTGAATGACCTCGATCACGCCCTGGCCAGCGTCACCAAAGTAGCCGGTTATCTCGATCTGGTCTTCTGTCCCAGAAATCTGAACCAACAGATTGTCACCGTTGCGGTACAGATGCAGTTCTTCAGGCGTAATGCCATTGCCCAGCAACAAGCGGTCCTGGTTTCCAGACGTGGCATCGCCATCCTGGATTCGAAGAGAGCCATAACCGCGATTGAACACATAGCGGTCGTCGCCCAGTCCGCCCTGCAGCACGTCATTGCCGCCAAGGCCATCCAAAATATCTCCGCGCTCGGAGCCCTGAATGTAGTCACCGCCCACGCCCGTTTCTGCCAAGGCATAGCGCACCAGGTCGTCGCTGGACCAGACCGTGCCATCATCAAACTGCACGGTTTCCACGGACGAGCCGACGAGCACATAGCCCTGATGCTGACGGTATGCACTCACCGCTTCAAAGGAAACACTGTCGCCCGTGCCGTAATGGCGCAGCACCAACTGGCCATTACTGGTTTTGATAACCTGCACATCGTTGGGGCTGATGCCGGGGCCAAAACGCAGGGTATCGGCACCGCCCTCGTCGAGAATCTGGTCAGAACCATCCCCCGAGGCGAAAGTGTAGGTGTCGTCACCCTGCCCACCGTACAAGCGGTCAGAGCCATGACCACCGGCCAGCGTGTCGTTGCCGTCCAAGCCCTTGATCGTGTCCGCGCCTTCACCACCGGCGAGCGCATCGGCTGCTGCGGTGCCGACGATGAAATCGTCGCCATCAGTGGCGGCAACCGCGCGCGCTTCGAGCTCGCTACGGGCCCATTCCACGCCGTTGCTGAAACGAACTCCGGCCAAGGTGTTGGCCAGGTCGGTATAGGATGCCCAGACGGTGATGCTATTGCCATCGGGCAAATCCAGATACAGGTTCTGGTCGTCACGCGTGACCCGCACCGTGCCCGGATCAATGCCATCCCCTAACAGCAAAAAGTCGGCATCGCCAAGGCCCTGATCCATCAGGGTATCGCTGCCATCGCCTGCCTGATAGACATAGCTGTCATCGCCAGCACCGCCAACCAAGGTATCGTCGCCCGCTCCGCCTTCCAGCGTGTCATTGCCTTGCGCACCGTAGATCTCATCGTCGCCCTGCAGACCGCCCAGGCTGTCCGCTCCCGAAGTACCCACGAGGTAGTCAGCTTCACCGCTGGGAACTCCTGGCACCTGGGCCAGCGCTTCAAGCTCTTGGGCGCTCCATACCGTCCCGTCTGCAAAAGCAACAGACTCCACCGTGCGCCCGCCACTGCCAAACCACCCTGCCAGAGTCACCCGGTCACCCGTGCTACGGATGATGACGAGCAAATCGTCCTCCAGACGGATTGCCGTCACATCGGCGCGATCAACGTCTTCTCCAAAGCGCAAGACATCGTCACCCTCGGCACCGGTGTCAACAAGACGGTCCCGACCATCGCCAAGGCCGAAATGGTAGATGTCCGATCCGGCTCCCCCATCCAGCGTATCGTCACCCTGCCCGCCAGTCAGCGCATCGTTTCCGTCTAAGCCCTCAAGCCTGTCATTTCCTCCTTTCCCAAGGAGGAAATCATCTGACGCGTAACCCAGGATGGTGTCATTACCCCCACCCCCTTGCAGAACTTCCAGGCGCATTTCCTCGGACGTCAGGGTAATGTCATAGAAATCAAAAAACTCCACCACGCAAGTTGGTGAGGAGAAAAAGTCCCGGATCGTGAGGCGGTCACTGCCATTGTCCAAGGACAGAACCAAATCATTGCCACTTCGTGATCGCATGACCGAATCGGAATCCAGCGATTCGAAGCGGATGCGATCGGCATTGCCCTGATCAGAAGACTCAATGACCACGTCGTCCCCTGAGCCGCGACGGAACACATAGGTATCGTCACCTGAACCGCCAAGCAACTGGTCGCGGTCGGCCTTGTAGCCGCCGTCCAGAATGTCGTTACCGGCGCCGCCATACAGCGTGTCGTCGTCCGTAAAACCTGGTGCATTTCCACCCTCTCCTCCATCACCCCCTTCCCCTCCATCGCCTTCGCCATACCACCACTGGTCATATTCAAAAGCGCCATATATGAGGTCATCGCCATAGCCCCCTTCAAGCACATCGTTACCGAAGTGACCCAACACGGTGTCAGCGCCATCAAGACCGGACAGGCTATCCACACCATCCGTACCCTCAACCCTGACTGAGGACATTGGGCTCCATTGCGCACGGTCCGCCAACTGCTGGGCACTCCACACCGTGCCATCCGAAAACTCCACGCGTTCGACGCCGCGGCCTTCGCCCCTCAATTGCCCTTCCAGGAGGACAGATTCGGTCAACCCGCCTTCGGCAGCGAAAGTCAGCCAGACGTCTTGCTGGCCTCTCCATACCTGCACATCCGCAGCCGCCACATTGACGAGCTTCAGCACATCTGACTCAACGGCACCGGTTGCAGCTTCGCGAATCCAGTCCGCACCGTCGCCCATGCTGTACAAATAGGTATCGCCTCCCGCCCCACCGGTCAGAGTATCGTCACCCCGGCCACCGGTGATCCGATCAACCACGTTGGTGCCTTGAAGGCGGTCGTTCCAGTCCTGCCCTTGCAGGTCAAACCCTCGCTGCAACAGTTGCGCATAGGTCAGCACGGTGCCGTCCACAAACTCAAAACGGTCAACCGCACGCAATGCATACACATCGTCCGGGTTGAAGCCATCGATACGAATGCAATCCTGAGGATCACTCCCCACACGTATCAAAAGAGAGTCCACGCCAAGCGTGATGTCCGCCTGCGAGATGCCAGGACCGAATCGCAGGGTATTACCAGAAACGCCTGCCCCAGCATCCACCACGCGCATGAAATCGGTACCGTCTCCTTTTGCAAAGAGAAACGTATTGCCGCCACCGGTGGCGGTGATATGGTCGTTCCCTTGCCCACCTACATAGGTGTAAGCAGACTGTGAGGACTCCAGCGAGTCGCCGTAGTCAGAGCCGTACCAGCGGCGATTGATTTCGGCATGGATTGTTTCATCGCGCGAAACCCTGGCCTGCTGCACCAGTTGCACCCAAGAAAGTCGGTTCCCATGGCTGTCCTGGACCTCGTCAAAGCTCGCATCCAAGCCGCCTTGCAGCAGGGCACTGGAGCTGGGAGTCGTCATCAGGGTGTACTGGCCAGCAACCAGACTGGCAGCCTGCGCAACCAGACTGTTTGGCGAGCTCACCAAAGCCTCGGCCTGCGCATTGCCCCCGGCCCCGGAAGTGCCAAATTCCACCAGACGCATCGTCAGCCCAAAGTCCGCGCTATTGAAATCGGCCTGCAAATTCACAGCACCGTCATCCAATCGCAGCACATTGAGGCCAACTTCGTCCTGGATAAGGGCGTGGCCGTTCTTCAACACATAGGTATCCGCCCCATCTCCACCCTGGAGGTAGTTGCGCCCACCCTGCCCCGCCAGGACGTCGTTACCATCTCCCCCCAGCAATGCGTCGTCTCCTTCCCCGCCATTGAGCGTGTCATCACCCGCGCCACCTTCCAGCGTGTTGTTGCCCGCATTTCCGTGCAACACGTTGGCCAGTTCATTGCCGGTAATGCGCCAGTCTCCACTGCCCAGCAAGCGGCCACGGTCCTGGTCACCGGACAACACCATGTCTCCGGTTTCAGACACCACCGTGCCCAACGCCGCCTGGACCTGCGCGCCGGTGTACGAGACGCCGTCGACCACCAACTCGACCACCTGAGCCAGATCAAGAACCACTCGGTCACCTTGTGGACCGTAATACAGTGCGCCCTCAAAGTAGTACAGGCTATACACCGACACGCCATTAATGACAATCACACTGTCCCGCGCACTCTCGTTGACCGTATCGGTGCCAGCGCCAACGGAAAAGAAATAGGCATCGGCCCCTTCGCCCCCGGCCAGGGTATCGTCGCCGGCGCCGCCGGACAGCGAGTCGGTACCCGCGCCGCCCTCAAGCACATTGTTCGCAGCATTTCCGAGCAAGGCGTCGTTGCCAGCGCCACCTTTTGCATTTTCAAGTTGCGAGCCAAAACCAATAAACGCCTGCCCTGCGGCCAGGATACTGGCATCCTTGGCACCGCTGTGCAGCCACGCCCCAGGGTTCAGGTCCACAAAAACATCTTGTGTCTCGGAACTGGCGTCGAAGGTATCCACACCCGCACCGTCGTCCACATAGCGATTGGCGAAGGTATAGACATCGTCGCCCATCCTCCTGTCCTTCGCCACGCCATACAGGTACTGCAGGGCTGCCACGTCGAACATGGCCAGATCGGCAACCGTATCTCCAACGCGGGTGTAAGACATCACCGTGTTGGTCGAGTTGCTTTCGGCCTTGGGCAGCAAGGGTGCTTCAAACGGGTGCTTCAAACCCAGCGTGTGCCCGATCTCGTGCAGCAGAGTCACAAAACCTGACTGGCCAGCGTTCAAGGAGTCACGGGTACTGGTCTCTCCAAATTCATTGGTGATCAGTTCGCCATAACGGGCACTGTTGAGATGGATATCCCCTGTGCTGGGTGTAGCGTAGCCCGCAAAAGCCCCCATGCCCACAGACGTCAGGTCGTCCATATAAAACGTCAAATCCGCCGTCGCGCCATCCTGCACTTCGGTGAATTTCAGGTCCAGCACCGCGCTGAACCGTGCCAGAGCGTCCCGCACGGCTTGTTTCTGCGGCTCGGTGAACAACATCGCCTTGTTCTCACCATGGGGGAAACTCGTAGCAAACCCGAAATTCAGCGTGTGTTTATCTGCCGCCTTGACGTCTTCTCGGCTCAGCAGGGCATCAATGAAATACAGCGGCTTGAGACTGGCGAACGGATCGACGGGCACTTCACCGGGCACCGGGGCCGGCGCCATCGCCAGGATCTGCTCCACACCCCAAACCGTGCCGTCCTCAAACCGGATTTCCGCCACCCTGGCCTGCGCCTCACCCTGGTCGATCATCTGCGCGCCATCGCCCTGATACCCCAGGCCAAAGGCATTGCTGCCGTAAAAGCCCTGAACGAGCACCGAGTCGCTCTGCCCGTAATCGATGTGCAGGTCTACCCCATCCCGGCGCACCTGCCGCACCTCGCTTTTGTCGAACTTAAACACAATCGTGTTGCGCGAACCGTCCGACCCATCATCCTGGACCACGTCCTGCCCGTCGCCCACACCAAACACGTACATGTCGCTCATGCCACCGCCGTTGAGCGTGTCGTTGCCCGAGCCACCTTCCAAAATATCGGCATCGTCGGCAGACTCACCACTGTCGCCGTAGAGGGTGTCGTTGCCCGCCCCGCCCCGCAAAATGTCCTTGCCGCCACCGCCTGTGAGTACGTCGTTGTCATCCCCACCGTCCAGAATGTCGTCGTTCTCCCCGCCATCCAGGTTGTCGTCGCCCGCCCGGCCGTACAGCACGTCGTTGTTTTCATCACCATAGAGCGCATCGTTGTCGGCACCGCCATCCAGGTAGTCGTCGCCCTTCCAGCCCATGAGCGTGTCCTGGCCCGTTTCGCCCCACAGGTGGTCGTTATCGAGCCCACCGTAAAGCCCGTCGTTGCCGACTCCTCCATACAGGTAGTCGTCGCCGTTATTGCCCCAAAGCTTGTCGTTACCTACGCCGCCATACAGGTAGTCACCGGCCATCTTGCTTTCGTCGGTGCCGACCGGGTACCAGTCCGTACCCTCAAGGTAGGAGGCATCGCCCATGAGATTGTCGTCGCCCTCGCCGCCGTACAGCACATCCGCACCGTAACCACCCTGCAGATGGTCGACCTGATCGCCCCCGTCCAGAAAGTCCCGACCCTCCCCACCCGAGAGTTCGTCCTTGCCCGCCCCCCCATACAACGCATCGTCGCCGCCATAACCGATCAGCAAATCGTCGTCCGCATCCCCATACAGCTTGTCGCTGTTGTTGGCGCCGTAGATCACGTCATTGCCCACCCCGCCCCACAGCCGGGCGCCCTGTTCGCCGGTGCCCGCTTGCAGCACATCCTTGGCGTTGCCCAAATCCAGGGCCACAGACTTTTCCTTGCCCAGATTTGCCGAAGGCTCGTTTTCATGGGTAATCACCGCACCCCGGGTCACCTCCTCGTTGTCTCCAATCGACAG
>Ga0156180_1066_pt1 | contig 54426 bp, 47 predicted proteins | sample RifCSPlowO2_12_FD_107833 | JGI IMG/M metagenome (GOLD analysis project Ga0156180, IMG submission 107833) | Burkholderiales bacterium RIFCSPLOWO2_12_FULL_61_40
TGCACATTTGACGCAACCGCGTGCTGTCCTAAAAGCGCAATTACAGGTGCAGCGCGATCTCATCATGGCTGCTGTCTATGCTTAAGTCAGTGCCATTGGAGCCTGGCCCCTTTTCCCCGGGCCCCTTTTCCCCGGCCATGCCCGCTATTAATCGAGCCTGGCCCCTTTTCCATGGCCCCTTTTCCCATTTTCCCAAACGCACAGGGATTGGGACAGAAACCTTTCATTCGAGCCCGGCCTCTTTTCTGCGGCCACATGTCGGATTTATTGACAGAAAAGAATGCCCCGCATGCATCCCTGCAGCTAAGTCATTGATTCAACTTCCGATTTTTTTTCAGGCACCATTTTTGCTCTCTCCGGCAAGTGCGCCTCTGGCCTGTGAATACGCATAGGCCATTGCAATACTTTTCCAAAGGAGAGCTCAAATGAACAACACATGGATCCGCAAGGCTTTTTCCCCCGTGGTGGCACTGGTGTTTGGCGTGTCAAGTGTCGGCGCGGGCGCAGCACCTATCTTCTGGACCGATTGGACCGGCACCAACCCCGTGTCAACGGGTTTCCAGGGCGCTGGCACGATCACCACCACAAGCTCCACGATTGGCGTAACGTATACCAATCCGATAGGCGTCGGCTTTTTTGACACCGGCGGCGGCACCGATTTCTGGACCGGCGGGGCTGGCGCAACGTCGCCTTACACCAGCACAGCGGTAGACAACCGCCCCACGGGATCGGACATCATCGCCTTGCGCTTTGCCGGGAGCCAAACGCTGCAATTTTCACAGTCGGTGGCCAACCCCGTCTTCGGGTTCGTCAGCCTCAACGGCAACGGCTATGCCTTCGACCGAGATTTCGAACTGCTGAGCCTGGGTGGCGTGGATGGCAATGCCTGTGGTTTCTGGGGCTGCGGTGGCGCCAGCAAAGTGGTGGTGGACCTGGGGGGTGGGAATTTTGAATACCAGCTCAACAGCAACAACATCGGCGGCACCGAACCACACGGCGCGCTTCGGTTTGTCGGTGCATTCGACACGGTGACCTGGAGAAGCACCTCCAACGAGTTCTGGAATGGTTTCACCGTTGGCGTACAAGGCACGGCCGACGAAGTCTTTCCCGGGGCGGGCGTCCCCGAACCCAGTTCGCTTGCGCTGTTGGGCATAGCCCTGTTTGGCCTCGCAGCGTCCTGCAAGCGCAAACAAACCTAGATTGCAATTGCGTATCGCTGCGTCCGTGCCAAGTGGCAACCATTCATAGCCAAAACAGGACCCAGCCCTCGTAGATACTGCGTAAGCAGCTCCTAAATCAGGAGCAAATGTTTTAAAAGGGGCCAGGCTCGATTAAAATATTCACCATGCCCCGCCGCCCCCGCATCCACCTTGATGGCGTGCCCCTGCACATCGTGCAGCGCGGGCACAACCGCCAACCCTGCTTCTTTGCCGACGCCGACTACCTGGCTTATCTGGAATGGCTGAACGACGCAGCCCGCCACACCGGCTGCCAGATCCACGCCTACGCGCTCATGACCAACCATGTGCACCTGCTGCTCACCCCCGGCGACGCACAAGCCATCTCGCGCATGATGGTGTCTCTGGGCAGGCGTTATGTGCCCTACATCAACGCCACGTACCGGCGCTCGGGCACCCTGTGGGAAGGACGCTACAAATCCTCCTTGGTCCAGTCCGAGGCCTACCTGCTAGCCTGCATGCGCTATATCGAACTCAACCCGGTGCGCGCTGGCCTGTGCAGCGACCCTGCACACTACCGCTGGAGCAGCTACCGCGCCAATGCCCTGGGTGACAGCGCCCCCCAGCTGACGCCACACCCGCTGTACACCACGCTGGGCGCAGACGACGCCAGCCGCCAAGCGGCCTACCGTGAACTCTTCCACCAGGTCTTGCCCGACACAACCATCGCGGACATCCGGCTCGCCCTCCACCAGACCCAGCCTTTGGGCAACAACCGCTTCTTCGACGCCATAGAACAAGCCACCGGCCAGCGCCGCGAAGCCAAACCCCGTGGCAGACCACGCAAAGCTGCGCAAGACGCGGACGGTAACCCCCGGCAGATGGGGCTTTCGGGGTTGGATGGATGAGGGCCGCTGCGGGTGGATCATGGTGAAAACAGCCTCCAGCCCTTACAGGATGTGCGTTAGCAGCTACATAAACAATAGCAAAATTAAATATTGCCCACATGACATTCCCAACGCAGCGGTTGAGGTCACTGGTTTTTATGGGGCTGCTGCACGCAGGAGGTACCGGAGCAAGGGCGGCTGACGCGATGCCGATTTTTAATTTGAACCTGGCCCCTTTTCCCTTTTTCCCTCTTTTCCCCTTTTCCGCCATTTCCGTTTTCACTTGGCCCCTTTTCCACTTTTTTCAGCGCTGGCGCTGTGCCAGCTCGACGATGACTTGCTCAAGCGCCGTCGTTCCGGCCCATTCGACCGCGCTGGGATCGCTCTTGATGTCGATATGCGAGCCATTGAGGCCACGGGTCATTTCGGTGAAACCAGCAAGGGCAGCCTTTGAGAAATGGGCTTGCGCCAGCGCATGGGGCCACTCAGCTTCCGGCAGGACGGCCACGTCGACAGGCTTCCCAAGCGTGGCTGAAACAATAGCGGCAACATCGTTCGGGGTGTAGTCTTTGGGCCCCGAGAGGGTGGCAACGCAGCTCCCCGTCCTTTTTTCTTGCAGCAAAGCAGCTGCGGCGCTGCCGACATCCACAGTCGCCACCATGGGGAGAGGACGCTGTGGTGGTGCCAGAAACGTCGGCAGGGTGCCGCTGCGCACGGCCTGTCCGACCATTGGCATCCAGTTCTCCATGAAATAGGCCGCGCGCAGGAAGACGGTGGGTACACCGGCCTCAATCAAACGCTGCTCGAACATGCGGTTCATCCCGATCCATCCCGTTCCGCTTTCACGGTCGGCGCCCACCGAGGAAAGAGCCACAAGCCGGGGCACGTCCGCCGCAACCGCGGCGCGCGCCGTGGTGCTGGCAATCAAGTCTGCCCTCTCGAACAGGTCTTCACGGTTGTAGTGCTGCGGGCTGACGACATAGGCGCCCTGGGCCTGACTGAGCGCCTGGGTCATGGAGGCCAGGTCTGTCAGATCGGCCACGGCAAGCTCTGCGCCGCGTTCGGCCCACGGCCGGCCCTTGGCTGGGTCGCGCACCACGACGCGCACAGGATGGCCGGAGCGCAAAAGCGCATCGGCGGCAGCGGTGCCGGTACGGCCGGTCACGCCGAATACAACGTAAGGAAGGGGGGAAGCAGTCATACAAAAATCTCCTGGGTTGATGAACCTGAATGGTGGATGATTGGTCCACATACATCAATGGCATGAAAGTCATAGTCAACATGCACCAAGTGGATTTATCTACCGTCGACCTCAATCTGTTAAAGCTATTCGAAGCACTCGTTCGGGAGCGAAGTGTCACCCTGGCGGGCCTGCGCCTGGGCTTGAGCCAACCGGCCGCCAGCCGCGCGCTGGGGCGACTGCGCACGATGCTGGGTGATCGCCTGGTGGTCCGCGGCAAGCTCGGGCTGGAACTGACGCCACGCGGTGAAGCGCTGGCCAGTCCAGTGGCCAGGCTGCTGGACGATGCCCGAGGTATCGTCTCGCCTGCCGTCTTCGATCCCGCCTCTGCAACGGGTCGTATCACCATCGCCGCGCACGACCACCTGAGCCTGATGGTCCTGGCGGGTTTGATCGCCCGCTTCGAGCGCCATGCGCCCGCGCTCAGTCTCCATATCGCGCAACCCGCCGGGGACAACGTGCGGCTGGTCGAGCAAGGGGACGCAGATCTGGCACTGGGCATTTTCGAGGCCCTACCCGGCAGTCTCCATCGGCGCGGCCTTTACACCGACCGCTTGGTATGCGTGGTGAGGTCCGATCACCCCGGTGTGGCAGACGGACTCAGCCTGGAGCGTTATGTGGGCTTGCGCCACGTCACCGTGACCATTTCCGGAGTGGGAGAGAGCGCAGTCGACGTTGCTCTCGCGACACTGGGGCTCACGCGCCACGTCGCGCTGCGCGTTCCCCACTTTCTTGCCGGTGCGATGTTGGTGGCGGACAGTGACATGGTTCTCACCTTGCCAAGCCGTTTGGCGTACCTACTTGCGAAAAGGCTCCCGCTCGCGCTCGTGGATCTGCCGCTAAAGGTTGCGCCCTTGTCGCCAGCCATGATCTGGCATGAGCGCTTCCACGGCGACCCTGCACATGTTTGGGTCAGGCAACAGCTTGTCGACATCGTCGCGTCGTTCAATGCAGTCGGGTGAACATTAATTCGAGCCTGGCCCCTTTTAAAAGAAAACAGGCCACAGCCCCCGTAGATACTGCGCAAGCAGCTCCTAAATCAGGAGCAAAAGTATTTCAATAACGTCAGGCCTGGGCCAGCAGGGCTGCTGCTGGCAGGCGGGCGAACGCGGCGGCCAGGGTGATGTGCCCCTGCATGACGACGTGCACCGCGCCGCTCAGGGCATCGGTCAGCCGCGTGCCCTCGGGCATATCGACCTGGACGGCCGTATCGCCCCAGGTGGCCTCCCCCAGCGGTGGACGCAGCGCCTCGCCCTGCAGCCGGGCGAAGAGCCGTGCGGCCAGAACCACCAGCGTGTGGCCCTGGTGGCGGCGGGCGAAGGCAATGACGTGCTCGGCCTGCGCGCCATGGACGGCGAGCGCCGTGTAGTTCCCTTCGCGGAACAGGGCCGCTTGGGCCTGGCGCAGCGCCAGCAGGCGCCAGAGGGTCCACAACTTGGCGCGGCCATCGTGCGGGGTGGCCGCCAGCGACGCCAGCTGCGCGGGGTCCAGCGCCTGCAGCGCAGTCAGGCTCTGCTCCAGGGCGGCGTAGTCCACCGGGTTGCGGTTGTCCGGGTCCACCAGCGTCAGGGCCACTTGCTCGTGACCCTGGTACAGGTCGGGCACCCCCGGAGAGCTCAGTTTGAGCAGGGTCATGCTCAGGCTGTTGAAGGCACCAAACCACGCCAGCGTGGCGCCCAGCCGCTGCAACTGCTCCAGAAACGGGTTGTCGTCCGGGCTGCTGAGCACGGCGCGCACAAAGCCTTCCAGCGTGGATTCATACGCCAGGTTCGGATTGGTCCAACGGGTGTCCACCTTGGCCTCCCGCGCCGCTTTGCGCATGTACTGCACGATACGCTCGGTATAAGGCTGCAGCGTGCCTGCCCCCAGGGCGCCCGGCGACAGCGTGCCCAGCAGGGTCTGGTACAGCAGGTACTCGTCGGCGTGTGAAGGTGCGCCTGCGGGAGCGCCCTGCGCTTGCAGCGCCGCACGGATGCCCCGGTTCAGATCCCTCCAGCGGCGCAGCGCCAAACGCCAGGTGGCCGGCATTTCGGACAGCACGTTGATGCGGTTGCGCACATCCTCCGAACGCTTGTTGTCATGCGTGGAGCTTGCCAGCAGGGTGTGCGGCCATTGCTGGGCCCGCAGGGCGTTGGCCTGGTGAAAGTCGGCCACGCTCACACCAAACCGATCGGGGTCGCCGCCCACCTCGTTGAGCGAACTCAGGGGAAAGTAACGGTAAAAAGCCGTGTCCTCCACGCCCTTGGCCGCCACCGGGGCGCTGAATTGCTGGAACCGGACCGCAAAGCGCCGCACGCGTTCGCCGACGTCAGCCGATGCGCCCGGCACGGCACGGCCCAGCAGGGTCTGGCGCACAAAGCCGAACACCGACAGATCGGCATCCTGGCTGGAGCGCTCGGCCTGCTGCACGGACCAATCCACATAGTGCTGGTCCTGCGCAGTGGCCTCGTCCAGGATGTAGGTGCGGTACACCGGCATGCAGGCCGTGACTTCGGCCAGCGCCCGGCGCAGGGCGTTGTGGGTGTAGTCACGGGTTCGCCGGTCGGCGCGGGCGATGCGCAGCAACTCGGTGGACAGCACATTCAGTTCCGACGACAGGGTGGTGCGCATGATGTCGCGTTTGCCCGCACGCGCCACCTCCCGAAAGGGCTGCCCGATGCCTGTGAAGTTGCGCCAGATGCAGCCAAACCTGGCTTCGGCGGAGGTATCGACGAGCACGCCGTTGGCGAGGTTGGCAAAGTCATAACCCGTGGTGCCGTGGATGGACCAGCTCAGCGGCAGCTCTTCGTGGGGCGCCACGATCTTTTCCGCCACCACATAGAGCCAGCGCGCGGGGCGGCCATCGGCCTCCTGGCCTGGCAGCACCAGGCCCGCGCGCCGGGCATAGCCTTCTTGCAGTTGCGCAAAATAGCGCGCCGGGTCAAACAGCCCGTCGGGATGGTCAATGCGCAGCCCGTCCACCAGGCCCGCACAGGCCAGGTCCAGCGCGAACGACTGCGTGGCTTCAAACACCTCTTCACGCTCCATGCGCAAAGCAGCCAGTTCGTTGATATCGAAGAAGCGCCGGTAGTTGATCTCGTCCGCCGCCACGCGCCAGTAGGCCAGGCGGTAGGCCTGCGCCTCGATCAGCGCATGCAAGGCATCCCGCGCGCTCGCAAGGTTGAGCTCGGCCACAGCCGCGGCGATGGCCTGCGCCACGGCCGGATTGCGGGCCACCAGCCGCGCGAGCCGGGTTTTGAGCAGTTCCTTGTCGCGAGCCCGCTCCGCACGGGCATCGGGCTCACTGGCGTCGCGCCCGGGCAAGTGCCCAAACGCCGTGGCGGTGCTGGCCAGACTGGCTCCCAGGTCCACATCGTTGAGCCGGGCCTGGGCGCGCACCAGCACCAGGGGATAACTCTCGGGTGCCAGCGGAAAGCGGTGCGCAAAGTAGTGCAGCGCCAGACTCCCGCTGTCTTCTTCAAAGCGCAGCACCACCGCGCCGGTCATCAGCACGTCCCCGTAATGGTCCCCCAACACCGGCAACAGCACTTTGCCGGTGAGTTCCGGGTTGAGCGGCTGCCAGTCGATGTCGAAGTGCTGCGCAAACAGCGACGCGGGGCCGCTTTCCAGCACGTCCATCCACCAGGCGTTGTCCGCCCCCAGCACGCCCATGTGGTTGGGCACCATGTCCAGCAGCAGGCCCATGCCGCGCTCGTGCAGCGCCGCGACGAAGCGCTCGAAGCCCTCGCGTCCGCCGAGTTCGGGGTTGACCTCGCCATGGGCCACCACGTCGTAGCCATGCATGCTGCCGGCACGGGCCCGCTGGATGGGAGAACAATACACATGGCTCACCCCCAGGCGCGCCAGGTAGGGCAGGATGCGCATGGCATCACCAAAGCCAAAGTCCTTGTGGAGCTGCAGGCGGTAGGTGGCGCGCGGCACTTTGGCCTGCACACGGCCCCGGCCCAACGGCGTGCGGGACCGGTGCGGACGCAACTCCGCCAGGGTATGGCCCAGCCCCCGCAGGGCCGCATGGCAGGCCAGGGCCTGCAGGTCCAGCGGCAATTTGCGCCGCCAGTTGGGCTGATCGCCCCCACTGCCCGGCAGGTTGACCGACTCGGCCACCCCCAGCACGTCCTCCAGCTGGACCGTCATCAGCGCGCACGGGCTGGCGGCGAGGTAGGCATGGACCGCCTGCACCACCCCAGGCGACAGGTCCTGCTGGCCTGCGGCCAGCGCCACCTGCGCCAGCGGCAACAGGCCCGCGTGCTGCAGCGCCAGCAAGAGCTGCAGGCGGTCCTTGGCGCGCGCCAGCAGTTGCTGCTCCAGACGCAAGGGGTCCGGGTACAGGCCCAGCTGCCAGCGCCGCTGCAAGTCCTGCCCGCGCCACCATCCGGCCAACGGTGCCAGGTCATGCGTGCCCACCGCCGCCAGCGCCTGGGGGGGGTAATCCGCTGCGGGTTTGAAGTCGCCGTTGGCCTGGCGTTCAAAGTACAGCAGCCGGTAGGACAGCACGTCCACGCGTGCCAAAGCCGCACGCACCACATCGTCCACCGTCCCCAGGTCTTCGCCGATCACCATGCAGCGGTTGCGCTGGCTCTCCAGCGCCACGATGGCCAGCAGCTCGTCCAGCGGGTAGTGCACATAGGTGCCTTCGTCCGCGCCCTGCCCTGCCGGTATCCAGAACAGGCGCATCAGGCCCATCACATGGTCGATACGCAGGGCGCCGGCCGCACGCATGTTGGCGCGCAGGGTGTCAATGAACAGGCGGTAGTGGCGGGTGCGCAAGCGGTCGGGGCGCAGCGGCGGCAAGCCCCAGCGCTGCCCTTGCAGGTTGAAGTCGTCCGGGGGGGCGCCCACGCTGGCATGCAGCGCAAAACAGTCCTGATCGGCCCAGACCTCGGAGCCCGCAGCGTCGACCGACACCGCCAGGTCCAGGTACAAGCCCACACCCATGCCCAGGGCCAGGCAGCGGTCACTGGCGGCGGCCAACTGCCGTGCCGCCAGCCACTGCAGGTACAGGTGGTACTGCACACGCCCGGCGTGTTGTGCCGCAAAGTGCGCGGTGTCGGTACCGGCGGGGTCCCGGTACGCGGGTGGCCACACCGGCCAGCCCCAGACCGCGGCATCGGCCTGCTGCCAATGGGCTTGCAGCGCTTCGTACAGCGCATGGCGGTACAGCGCCTCGCCGCCTTCGGCCACAAAAGCCAGAAAAGCGCGGCCCGCGTCGTCGTGGCCGGTGCTGCCATCACTGGAGAGATGCCGTGCGCGAAAGTGGCTGTACAGCAATTCAAGCGCCTCCAACTTCGCCGCCGCCACGCCCACCGGGTCGACCAGCTCGGTCTCGCGCAGAGCGGCCAGCCGCGCCTGAAATTCGGGGGTGCGCAGCAGCCGCTGTAGGGGCTCGCAACTGGCGAAGCCCTCGACTGCCTCCACGTCGATGTACAGCACGTTGAGCTGCTGCCGGGACGACGGGCTGTAGGGGCTGACGTGCGCGGGCTGGTGGGGAAACAGGGCGTGCAGCGGGTTGAGCCCAATGAGGTCTGCGCCCAGCCCCGCCATGTGCCCGACCAGCAGGGCCAGGTCGCTGAAGTCGCCCATGCCCCAGTTGCGCCGGGACCGCAGCGCATACAGCTGCACGGCCGGGCCCCAGACCCGCCCGCCGTCTTGCACTGCTGCGGGCCGGTAGCAGCGCTCGGGCGCGCTGATCACCAGGGTTTCGCCCGGCAAGCCTTCCAGGCCCAGGAAGTGGTAGCCCGCAGCCAGACGCAGCGCCACGGTCAGGGTGCGTTCACTCCACGCCATGCCCTGGTGTTGTGTGCGGGCAGTCTGCGCCAGCAGGCTGGTGTCCGCCACGCCCTCGTGCCGGGTCCCGTCTTCGTCCCGGATGTGCCAATGGAGACGCGCCATGGCCGCAGGCAGGCGCACCACCACGTCCCAGGTCGGGGCGGAGGCCTGGATGGCAACCACCGGCGGCAGCGTCTGGGCCCAGACCGCGCTGCGGGCCTGAACCAGGGCGTCGCGCACACTGGCCGGGTCGTCCACCCGGACACCGAATTCCGCCAGCAAGGCCAGCAGCCCTGCATGCGCCACTGCGTGGTGCGTGCCCCAAATGTCGTGGTACTCGGTGGCAATGCCAAAGTGCGCACACAACTGATTCAGGGCCTGCGTGTCGCGGTGGCTCCAGGGCTCAGGCATGGTTGGGGTGGGTCTTTTGCAGCGTGACGTGCACCGCACCACGGGCCAGCTGCAGCGTGCAGGCGCTGTCCGCCAGTGTGCCAATGGAATAGAGCGGTACGCCCGCCGGTTTGCCGACACCGCCCACCGGCTTGGCGCCAAAATGCGCCAGCAGACGCAACTGTGGCCCCAGCGGATCACCCGTAGGCTTGCCCAGCGTCCATTCGACCCACAGGGTTTCACCAGTGCAGCGAAAGCGCCCTGCGCCGCACGGGCTGGCCAACAGCGGCACCAGCCAGCGCTGGCGCAACGCCAGCAACTGCTTGATGCCGACCCACCATTCCCGGTGCAGAGGTGCGTCGCGCTCGGTCCAATCCAGTTGGGAGGCGAGAAATGTCGCTGCCGCATTGGGGTCTGGAATGCAGGCACGGGCGGCGTCCTCGGAGAAAGCGGCAAAACGGCGAAACTCCTCGTGCCGCCCCCATGACACGGCCTGGGCCAATTCCGGGCCAAAGTCACAGAAATACAGAAACGGCGTGGTGGCCGCGAATTCGTCGCCCATGAACAGCATGGGGGTGTGCGGCGACAGCAGCACACAGGCAAAGACCGCGCGCAACAGCACCGGGTCGCCCAGGGCGTGGATGCGCTCCCCCAGGGCGCGGTTGCCGATCTGGTCGTGCGACTGCACGAATGAGACAAAGGCATGCAGCGGCAAACCGGCACTGGGCTCCCCGCGCAAGGCCCCGTGGCGGTAGGGTGAGGGCTGCCCCTGGTAGATAAAACCCTGGGCCAGTGCACGCCCCAGCTGCGCCACCGGCGCCTGGGCGAAATCGGCGTAGTAGCCATCGGTCTCGCCGGTGGTCAGCACATGGACCGCATGGTGCAGATCGTCATTCCATTGGGCGGTGGCGGCACGCGCAATCCCGTGCGCGTCGCGTTCCAGCAAGGAGGCCTGGTTGGCTTCGTTTTCCAGCACCACATGCACCAGCCGCTCCCGGCCCGGCCCGCTGTGTAGCGCTTCGCAGATCTCGCGCACGATGTGCACGGGAGAATCATCGCGGATGGCGTGCACGGCGTCCATGCGCAAACCGTCGAAATGGAATTCGTCCACCCAGTAGAGCGCGTTGTGGATGAAAAAGTCGCGCACGGTACGTGATTGCGGTCCGTCAAAGTTGATGGCTGCCCCCCAGGGGGTCTGGTGGGCCGGGTTGAAGAATGGGGGGCAGTAGAGGTGCAGGTAGTTGCCCTCCGGGCCAAAATGGTTGTAGACCACGTCCAGCAGCACCGCCAGACCCAGCCCATGCGCCGCATCCACCAGGGCCTTGAGTGCATCCGGCGTGCCATACGCGGCATCGGGCGCAAACGGCAACACGCCGTCATAACCCCAGTTGCGCCGACCCGCAAAATCGGCCACTGGCATCAGCTCCACGGCGGTGATGCCCAGCTCGGCCAGGTCCCCCAGGCGGGCCTGTGCCGCCGCGAAGCTGCCCTCGGGTGTGAACGTGCCCAGGTGCAGTTCGTAGAGCACCACTTCGTGCCACGGGCGTCCGCGCCAGGCCAGGTCTTGCCAGGTGTAGGCGCTGGGGTCGATGACCACGCTGGCGCCATGCACATCGTCCGGGTTGCAGCGCGACGCCGGGTCCGGCACGCGCTGCCCGTTGGGCAGGCAATAGCGGTAGCGGTGGTCGGCCTGGGCCTGTGCCACCACGAGACGGTGCCAGCCCTTGGCATCGCGCACCATGGGCAGGGCCACCGTACCATCGTCGAATCCGTATTCCAGAACCACCTCTTCCAGGGTTGGCGCCCACAGCGCAAAGCGCACACCACCGCTGGGCAGCACAGCCGCCCCGAAGGGCATGGCATGGGCCCGCTTCATGGCGGGGCTCCTGCGCGGCTCAAGAGCACAAAGGACCGGCTTTGCAGCGGATAGACCGCCTCGTTCCACTCCGGTGTGGAGGTGGTATAGGCCTCGTGCTGGGCCGGGGGCAGCGCTTCGGTCGCGGTGTCCAGCAGCAAGCGCCATTCCTTGTTTTTGTCTTGCGGCAAGGTGAATGGCACCTTGCCGTGGTGCGCGTTGAACAGGAACAAAAAATCGTCGTCGATCAGCACTTCGCCATGGACCCCGCGGTCCGACAGGCCCTGGCCCGACATCAGCATCGCCAGACACCGGGCGTTGCCGTCGCCCCAGTCCTGCGCTTGCATCTCGGAGCCGTCGGGTTTGAGCCAGCAGACATCGCGGTCCGTATCCCCCGCAATCCGCTTACCTTCAAAAAAATGGCAACGGCGAAATGCGGGGTGTGTGCGGCGCAGCGCGATCACCCCCTGCACAAAGCAACACAATGCCTGACGCTCGGGCGTCAGTGCCCAGTCCAGCCAGGCCAGCGCGTTGTCCTGGCAATAGGCATTGTTGTTGCCCTGCTGGCTGCGCCCGCGCTCGTCCCCCGCCAACAGCATGGGGACCCCCTGCGACAGCAGCAACGTGGCCAGCAGATTGCGTTTCTGGCGCTCGCGCAGCGCGCGGATATCGGGGTCGTCGGTGGGGCCTTCCGCACCGCAGTTCCAGGAGAGGTTGTTGCTGCTGCCGTCGCGGTTGTCTTCCTGGTTGGCCTCGTTGTGCTTGTCGTTGTACGACAGCAGGTCGTGCAGCGTAAAACCGTCGTGCGCCGTCACGAAGTTGATGCTGGCATGGGGCTGCTTGCCGGACCAGCCGTAGAGGTCTTGCGAGCCGGTGAAACGCTGCGCCAGCTCTCCGATCACGCCGCCGTCGCCCTTCCAGTAGCGGCGCATGGCGTCGCGGTAGCGGTCGTTCCATTCGGCCCAGCCGAGCGGAAACTTGCCCACCTGGTAGCCGCCGCGCCCCAGATCCCAGGGTTCGGCGATCAGCTTGACGCTGTTGAGCGTCGGGTCCTGCTGGATCGCATCAAAGAAACCACCCAGGTTCTCCACCTGGCCGGCCTCGCGCGCCAGCGCCGGTGCCAGGTCGAAGCGAAAGCCGTCGACGTGCATCTCGTCGACCCAGTAGCGCAAGGAATCCATCACCAGCTGAAGGGCCCGTGGATGCTCCAGGTTGACGGTATTGCCGCAGCCCGTGAAGTCGTCGTAGTAGCGGCGGTTGTCCGCCGTGGTGATGTAGTACGACACGTTGTCGACGCCGCGCATGGAGAGCGTGGGTCCCAGCTGGTTGCCTTCGCAGGTGTGGTTGTAGACCACGTCCAGGATGACCTCGATGCCGGCCGAGTGCAGCGTCTTCACCATGGTTTTGAATTCCTTGACCTTGCGCGAGGCGCAGTAGCGCATCTCGGGCGCAAAGAAACCCAGGGTGTTGTAGCCCCAGTAGTTCTGCATGCCTTTTTCTGCCAGGTGCCGGTCGTTCAGGTAGCTGTGCACGGGCAGCAATTCGACCGTGGTCACCCCCAGGTGCTTCAGGTAGTCCACCACCGGCCCGCAGCACAGGGCCGCATAGGTGCCGCGCAGGCGCTCGGGCACATCCGGGTGGGTCATCGTGAAGCCGCGCACATGCAGCTCGTAAATCACCATGTCCTGCCAGGGCACCGCCGGCCTGCGGTCATCGCTCCAGGTGAAGGCGGGCTCCAGCACGCGGCCCTTGGGCATCAGGGGCGCACTGTCGCGGCGGTCAAACGACAGGTCGGCCCGTTTGCTGCCGATGGTGTAGCCGTAGAGCGCGTCACTCCAGCGCAACTGGCCGATCAGGTCTTTCGCATAGGGGTCGACCAGCAGTTTGTGCGGATTGAAACGGTGGCCCGCTTCGGGTTGGTAGGGCCCGTGCACACGGTAGCCATAGGCCAGGCCCGGCCGGGCCTCTGGCAGGTAGCAGTGCCAGACCGCGTCCGTGCGTTCGCGCAGCACGATACGCTGGCGTTCGTGGCGACCGCTGGCGTCGAACAGGCACAGCTCCACCTTGTCCGCATGCTGCGAGAACAGCGAAAAATTAACCCCTTCGCCATCCCAGTGGGCGCCGCGCGGATAGGCGCGGCCGGGCCAGACGGCGGTGATCAGCTCGGTGGTGTCCATGGGGTCCGGGAGTCCCGTGCGTCAGGCCTCGTCCTTGTCCTTTTTTTCCTGCGGCCACCAGTGCGCGATGCGCTGGGCTGCCCAGTCCCGCCCGCCCAGGCCGAAGGCCAGTGCCAGCGCAAACACGACACCGGCAAGGATCACCAGAAAGCTCTGGCGCACGATGTCTCCGCCCACCTGGGTCTGGTCCAGCGCAATCATGACCACAAAGACCATGACCGTGGTCTGCACCAGCTTGCCCAGCAGCCCGGCATCCTGGAGCTTGGCGTTGCCAGCCAGGGTGTCGCCCGCGAAACGCGCAAAATAAGACCCCAGCACCAGTTCCAGCAGGGCCAGAAAAATGTTCGGCGCAAACCACACGACCCGCGACAACAAGTCGGTGATGTAGGTCAGGCCGAGCCCGTTAAAGGCAATCAGCAGTGCGGCCAGGACGACCCACCAGTGCATGAGCAGGCCAAAGATGCCCGTCGTGTCACCGGTCATGCCACTTTGCTGCAGGAAGCCGTCCAGGCCTGAGCGCTCGGTGAGCACCTTGAAGTTCATCGCCTGCAGTGCCTTGGTCACCGCAATGCGCACCACCTTGCCAAGAAGCCAGCCCCCCAGCACCACCACCGCAGCGCTCAGCAGGCGCGGCAGGAAAGCGCTGATCTGCAGCAAGATGACCCGCAAGGGCTCCAGTTGAATGTCGAACCTTTCCATGGTGTTGTCTCCAGTTGGGGGGCAGGTGCAATCACGGCTTCAGTGCACCGTGCCCGAGTCCGCCAGGGTCAGGACGCCGCGCAGCGGCACCTGAACCCAGTCGACCCGGTGGTTGATTTCATAGCGCAGTTCGTACAGCGCCTTGTCCAGTTCAAACAGGGCCAAAAGCCCCGCATCCACCGGCATCACCGGTTCGAAAAGCGCAAGGGTGTTGGCATAGGCGGCCAGAAATGCCGCGCGGGTCGCGTGTTCCCATTCCAGCACGGCGGGCTCCAGCCGGGCCAGCTCGTCGGCATCCTGGGCCACCCGCTTGAGCGCCGACCAGCGCACATAGTTGAAGGACCGCAGCAGACCCGCCACGTCGCGCAATGGCGAGTCTTTGGCGCGGCGCTCTTCGAAGCTGCGGGCGGGTTCGCCCTCGAAGTCGATGAGCACAAAATCGTTGGCCGTGACCAGCACCTGGCCCAGGTGGAAATCCCCATGGATGCGGGTCTTGAGCCCGGTGCCAGCCTGCATTTCCTGCGCGCCGATGCGAGACAGCAAGCTGTCTTGCAGGGCCAGCACCGCTTGTGCATCCTCCTGCGCGGCCACCGGCAGTTGCGGCAAACGTTCGCGCAACAAGGCCAGCGTGGCGCTGACCGCGCTGGACGCGCGCGCCTTGAACGCCGCCCGGTCGTTGGCTGTGAGTGGCTCCGGGTCAAAGGCCGCGTTGCCAGTACGGCGGGCCAGCGCACTGTGGAACTCGGCCGTCCGCTGCCCGAGTGTGGCGGCCAGGGCCAGATACCCGCCATGTGCCGCGGCCGCCATCGGCATGGGGCCAGCAACCGTGCGCTGCTCTTGCAAAAAGCGTTCCACATAACGCAGGGTGTAATCCCAGCCATCTCCCTGGTTGGCCACATAGGCCTGCAGCAGCGCCAGCGTGGTGACACGGCCGTCGTCCAGGGCGTATTCCAGCGCGCCCAGCACCGCAACGCAGTTGGGAAAATGCGCCACCTCGGTCAAAAAGCGGCCCATTTCAAGCTCCGGATTCAAACCCTCGCGCAGGCGGCGGTAGCCCTTGAGGAACAGACTTTCATTGAGCGTCACCACCGTGTTGCTGCTGATGCCGCTCGGATGCGACACCTGCAGTGCCGCGAGATCCGGTGGGAGGCGGGGGAAGGCCGTGGTGGCGGTGAACACCAGGCGCCCCCCCGCCTGGGTCGCCATTTCCTTGCCCGCGCCCATGGTCTGCACCATGGCGCGGCAAAAAACCGGGTCGTGGTAGGCGTCTCCGATGAGTCCGACGTTGGCCTGCTGCCGCACTTTGGCCAGCGCGGCCGGCGCCAGGCTGGCGATGCGCGCCTCGTCACGGTCCTCCCACACCAGTGCCAGAGGCATGAAATAGGTCGCCGCGTCCGCCACCCCGTCCAGTTGCACAATGGGCAGCATCCAGCTGAACGCGCCCTCTTCCCACACGACATGGTCGACCAGCCGGGCGCGTTCGATGGCCGTGCCTTTGGACGCATACCAGCGCTGGATTTCGATATGCCGCGGCAGCGTGTCCGTTTCCAGCTGCGTGCGCATGCGCTCTGCCATGCCGATGCGCCAGGGCATCACGCGGTCACGAAAGAAGCTGACCCAGCCGTCAAACAGCACCAGCGTCGGGCGGTCCTGCAGCGCAACGCCCTCCTGGTGCCAATGGGGAATGTCGGCGTCGGTGGCCAGGCGAAACCAGTAAAAGCCGAACGAGGGCAGCGTCAGCAGGTAGGGCAGTTCCCCGATGGGCGGGAAGGAGGTGCGCCCCAGCATCTCGACCGGCACGCGCCCGAGGTAGGCACGCAGGTCCAGCTCCACCGGCTGCGCGGCCCGGGAGAGGTTGAATACCGCCAACAGGGTGTCGGCCTCGAACTCGCTCAGGTAGGCCAGTATCTTGCGGTTGCCGGGGTTAAGAAAAATGCGTTTGCCACGGCCAAACGCATGGCTGGTTTTGCGCACCGCCAGCATGCGTTTGGTCCAGTTCAGCAGGGAGCTGCTGTCGCGCGCCTGGGCTTCCACGTTGCGGGCTTCATAGCCGTACACCGCATCCATGATGGGTTGCATGTACAGGCGCTGCGGGTCGGCGCGCGAGAAACCGGCGTTGCGGTCGGGGCTCCACTGCATGGGGGTGCGCACGCCATTGCGGTCGCCGGCAAACACGTTGTCGCCCATGCCGATTTCATCGCCGTAGTAGATGATGGGCGAACCCGGCATCGACAGCAGCATGGCGGTCATCAGCTTGATGCGGTCCGGGTCGTTGTCCATCAGCGGGGCCAGGCGGCGGCGGATGCCGAGGTTGATGCGTGCGCCCAGGTCCGAGGCGTACATGAGGTACATGTAGTCGCGCTCTTTGCTGGTCACCATCTCCAAAGTCAGCTCATCGTGGTTGCGCAAAAAAATGGCCCACTGGCAGCCCTCGGGGATCTCCGGGGTCTGCTGCATGATCTCGATGATCGGGTGCCGGTCTTCCTGGGCGATGGCCATGTACATGCGCGGCATCAGCGGAAAGTGGTAGGCCATATGGCACGCGTCGCCGTCGCCAAAGTACTCGCGCACGTCCTCGGGCCACATATTGGCTTCGGCCAGCAAAAACCGGTTTTTGTAGCGTGCGTCCATCGCCGCACGCAGCTTTTTGATCACGGCATGGGTTTCAGGCAGGTTTTCGTTGCTGGTGCCGTCGCGCTCGATCAGGTAGGGAACGGCGTCCAGCCGAAAACCATCGACGCCCAGGTCCAGCCAAAAACGCATGGCCTTGAAGATGGCGTCCAGGACCTGGGGGTTGTCGAAATTGAGATCGGGCTGGTGGCTGAAAAAGCGGTGCCAGTAGTAGGCCTTGGCCACCGGGTCCCAAGCCCAGTTGGAGGTTTCCGTGTCGGTGAAGATGATGCGTGTGCCCCGGTACAGCTGGTCGGTGTCGCTCCAGACATAAAAGGCCCGCTCCGGCGAACCCGGCGGTGCCCGCCGGGCCGCCTGGAACCAGGGGTGGGCCATGGAGGTGTGGTTCAGCACCAGTTCGGTGATGACCCGCAGGCCGCGCTGGTGCGCCTGGGCCAGCATCTCCCGGAAATCGTCCAGGGTGCCGTATTGCGGGTGCACATCCTCGTACTCGGCAATGTCGTAGCCGTCATCGCGCAGGGGCGAGGGGTAAAAGGGCATCAGCCAGATCGTGTTGACGCCTAAGCCCTTCACGTAGTCGAGTTTGGCGGTCACGCCCGGAAAGTCGCCCATGCCGTCGGCGTTGGTGTCAAAAAAGGCCTTGACGTTGAGCTGGTAGATCACCGCATCGCGGTACCACAGGGGGTCGTCGCTGCTGTCGATGGCGGCGGTCTCCAGGTCCAGCTTGGGCACGGGGGCATTCATGGGCGGGCTCAGAGGAAGTAATCAAAGTCGCGCTCGTTGCGCACATGCCGACGCAGCACAAAAATGTGGGCGGGCACGGTGTGGGGGTCCAGCCGGATGAGGTGCTGCGAACCCTGCCAGAAAAAGCGCTGGTTGCTCAACAGGTCATGCATCTGAAAGGCCCGCGATGGCTCGACCTGGAGGCTTTCCGGCGACAGTGTCAGCCACCCCGACTGGACGTGGTGCGGGTCCAGGTTCACCACGGTCAGGATCACGTTGTCGCCGTTGTGTGCGGTCTTGGTGTAGGCCAGGAGCTGGTCGTTGTCGATCGGCACAAAACACAGCCCCAGGTTGGTATGCAGCGCCGGGTTGGCACGGCGGATCTGGTTGATACGGGTGATGAAGGGGGCCAGGCTGGCCGGGTCATCGTGGTTCCAGTGGCGCAGCTGGTACTTCTCGGAGTTCAGGTACTCCTCGCTGCCCGCCTCTCGGGGCTGGTGCTCGCGCAGCTCAAACGCCGGGCCGTAGATGCCATAGTTGGCCGCCAGGGTGGCCGCCAGCACCAGGCGGGCCATGTACACCGCAGGCTCTCCCTGCTGCAGTCGCTCGTGCAGGATGTCGGGCGTGTTGGGCCAGGCATTGGGGCGAAAGTAGTCGGCATGCGCAGCGCTGGACAGCTCGGTGAAATAGGCGGTCAGCTCCTCTTTGCTGTTGCGCCAGGTGAAGTAGGTGTAGGACTGGGAAAAGCCCAGCTTGGCCAGGCGGTGCATGATTTTCGGGCGGGTAAAAGCTTCGGCCAGAAAGAGGACCTCCGGGTGCGCGCCCTTGATCTCCGCGATGACCCACTCCCAAAATGCCAAGGCTTTGGTGTGCGGGTTGTCCACCCGAAACATGTGGATGCCCTCACCAATCCAGTGCTCGAACACACTTTTGAGTTCCATCCACAGACCGTGCCAGTCCTCGCTCTCGAAATTGAACGGATAAATGTCCTGGTACTTTTTGGGCGGGTTTTCGGCATACTGCACGCTACCGTCCGGGCGCCAACGGAACCAGGCGGGGTGCTCCTTCACATAGGGGTGGTCCGGCGCGCACTGGAAGGCAATGTCCAGCGCAATCTCGATGCCGAAGCTGGCCGCCTGTGCCACCAGATGCCGGAAGTCTTCGGGCGTCCCCAGTGCGGGCAGGATGGACTTGTGGCCCCCTTCGGCCGCACCAATCGCCCAGGGGCTACCGACATCCTCCGGGCCGGCAGCCAGCGCATTGTTGCGGCCCTTGCGCAGCACCCGGCCGATCGGGTGAATGGGCGGGAAATACAGCACATCAAAACCCATGGCCGCAATGGCGGGCAAGCGGGCCTCAACATCCTTGAAAGTGCCATGCTGGTCGGGCTCAGGGGCTGCACTGCGGGGAAACATTTCGTACCAGGCACTGAAGCCCGCCCGCTGGCGGTCGACGACCAAGGGCAGTTCCACCGGGCTTTGCGCCTGCTGGCGCCGGTCGGGATAGCGCGCGGCCAGCACGGCAAGACAGGGGTCCAAGGCCTGCGCCTGGAGTGCCTTGGCTTCGGCCGTGGGATCGGTCCCGGCGCGTTCCAGGTCACCGGCCCACCGCAACAGTCGTTTTTGGTCTTCGCCGCTGGCGCGCTGCGCACACTTGGCGATGACCTGCGCACCAACCCGTGCCGCCATGTGAATGTCTTCGCCCTCGGTGCGGCGCGCCATATCCTGCCGCCAGGAGTCAAAGGCGTCCACCCAGGCGCACACGCCATAGCGGTAGCGCCCCACCACCATCAACGCGAATTCCGCCACCCACACGTCGTTGCCCAGCAGCGCCATGGGGACCTCGCGCACCTCGGCCTGGCCTTCCTCGCGCCAGCACAGCAGGACGCGCAGCGCATCGTGGCCGTCGGTGAAGCAGTGGGCGGTGACCCGCATGCGCTCGCCCACAACCCGCTTCACCGCGAAGCGCCCGCCGTCCACGGCGGGCAGCACGGTGTCGATGACGGCGCGAATGCGCCCGTCCTGCGCCTCGGGCGGGCGCCATTGCGGCGACAGCACAAGGGCCTCAGGCATGGGCGCAGCACTCCAGAATCAGGGTGGACAGCGGCGGCAGGGTCAGACACAGCGATTGGGCGCGGCCATGTGCGGACACAGGCGCAGCTTCGACACCGCCCAGATTGCCCCAGCCCGCGCCGTCGAACTCTTTGGCATCACTGTTGAGCAGTTCACGCCAGAACCCCGCGGCGGGTACCCCCAGCAGGTAATTGGTGCGGGGCACCGGCGTCAGGTTGCAGACCACCAGCACGGGGGCACTTCCCTCGCGCGGCTTGCGCACAAAGGCGTAAACACTGACCTGGGCATCGTCTGCGGCCACCCATTCAAAACCGTCCGGGGAAAAATCCAGCTGGTACAGCGCCGGGGTGCCCCGGTAAACGCGGTTCAACTGCGCCACAAAACGCTGTAAACCGGCATGGCCTTCCAGCGCCGCCACCCACCACTCCAGTTCGCCGTCGTGCGTCCATTCGCGGCGTTGGCCGAATTCCGCCCCCATGAAGAGCAGTTTTTTGCCGGGGTGCGTCCACATGAAGCCCAGGTAGGCCCGCAAGTTGGCGAACTGCTGCCAGTGGTCGCCGGGCATCTTGCCCAGCAGCGACCCCTTGCCATGCACCACCTCGTCGTGCGACAGGGGCAGGACAAAGTTCTCGGTGAAGGCATAGACCATGGCGAACGTCAACCGGTGGTGGTGGTACTGGCGGTAGACAGAGTCTTCCTGCATGTAGGACAGGCTGTCGTGCATCCAGCCCATGTTCCACTTCATGCCAAAACCCAGGCCGTCCATCTCCACCGGTCGCGAAACCCGGGGCCAGGCGGTCGATTCCTCGGCGATGGTGAGAGTGTCCGGGTGCTCGCGGTACACCGCGCGGTTCAGGGTCTGCAAGAAGGCGATGGCCTCCAGGTTTTCCCGCCCGCCGTGGCGGTTGGGAATCCATTCGCCCGGTCCGCGTGCGTAGTCGAGGTAGAGCATGGACGCCACCGCATCCACCCGCAGGCCGTCGACGTGGTATTGGCGCAGCCAGAACAGGGCTGACGAGATCAGGAAGCTGCGGATTTCATGGCGTCCGTAGTTGAAGAGGCTGGAATTCCACTCGGGATGAAAACCCTGGCGCGGGTCCGCGTGCTCAAAGAGATGGGTGCCGTCGAAATACCCCAGCCCGTGCGCATCCGCCGGAAAGTGCGAGGGCACCCAGTCCAGCAGCACGCCTATGCCCTGCTGGTGCAGGTGGTCCACAAAATACATGAAATCCTGCGGCGTGCCGTAGCGCGCGGTCGGCGCGAAATACCCGATGGTCTGGTAGCCCCAGGAGCCGTAAAACGGATGTTCGGTCACCGGCATCAGCTCAACGTGGGTGAAGCCCATGTGCTTCACATAGTCGGCCAGGGCCTGCGCGAGTTCGCGGTAGCTGTAAAAGCGCCCGTCCGGGTGGCGTCTCCAGGAACCCAGGTGAACCTCGTACACCGCCATCGGTGCATCCAGCGCATTTTTGGCGCCACGCGTGGACATCCAGGCCTGGTCGCCCCAGGTGTATTCAAGGCTCCAGACCCGCGAGGCCGTGGCCGGCGGCGCTTCGGCATACCGGGCGAAAGGGTCGGCCTTGTCCGCCACATGTTGGCCGTGGTGGGAATGGATGCGGTATTTGTACGCCTGCCCCTGCTGCGCTTGCCCGGCAAAACCTTGCCAGATGCCCGTGCCATCTCCGCGCAGCTGCAGGCCGTCCGCATCGCCAGCCCAGACGTTCCAGTCGCCGATAACCGCTACCGATTCGGCATTGGGCGCCCAGACCGCGAAGTCAGCCCCGCCCGAAGGCCGCAGGTGGCAGCCCAGCCAGTCAGCCAGACGGGTATGCGTTCCCTCGCGAAAAAGATAGATGTCGTGGTCGCTTGCCATGTAAAACCATTGCCGCTGCACATTGCCGATCCATGAAAATTCATAGTGCAATGGGCTGCGGCGAATGCCTTGACAAGACGCACGCCAGGGGGCGACGGCCGCTTTTTTCTCCGCCTACCGGCCGTAGCGTGCCGTCAGGCTGGCCTTGGCAATCGCATGGCTGTTGAGCATGAACCCGGCGAACGATGCCGTGGCGTTGGCGGGCAGGTTCAACTTGTCCACGTTCAGCGCGTACACCGTGAAGTTGTAGCGGTGCGGCGCATCGCCCATGGGAGGACAGGGCCCGCCCCAGCCGGGGGTGCCAAAGTCGGTGGGGATTTGTTGCGCGCCTGCGGCCACCAAAGCGCGCCCGTCCGCCGTCCCCACCCCTTGCGCCAGGCCGGTGGCCGTGGCGGGGATGTTGACCACCACCCAATGCCAGAACCCTGCGCCCCCGGTGGGGGCGTCGGGGTCATGCACCATCAGCGCAAAACTCTTGGTGCCAGGTGGCGGGTTTTGCCAGTTCAGGCCCGGCGACAGGTTCTGCCCGGTGCAACCCATACCGTTGTAAGCAAAACGCGGGGCGATTGACGCATCGGCCGCGATATCGGCACTCGCCAATTCAAAGTTTTGCGCCTGCGCAGCGCCACTGAAAGCGCACAGGGCTATGAGCCCTGCCATCCATGTCTGTTTCATACCAGGTCCTTTCATCACAGTTGAAAATTTCCCATCCCCCCCCCTTCACTGGCCCTGCAGCGCATCAATCAGATGCTGCGCCACCAGGGCGCTGGACGCCGGGTTTTGCCCGGTGATCAGGTGGCCGTCGCGCACCGCGTAAGCGCCCCACAGCGGGCCAGCTTCGAACAAGCCACAGAGGTCCCGCAGCTTGCTTTCCAGGTGAAACGGCACCACCTCCATCCAACCTGCGGCGGTCTCCTCGGCGTTGGTAAAGGCGTTGACCCGCTTGCCCGCCACGATGCTTTGGCCGTCCGGGCGGCGGGCCTGGACCAAACCTGCCGGGCCGTGGCAAACGGCGGCCACGGGTTTGCCTGCGGCAAACAGCTCGCCCACCAAACGGGCGGTAGCGGAGTCCGTGGCGGTGTCCCACATGGTGCCGTGGCCACCGGGCAGGAACACGGCGCTGAAGTCGGCGGCGTTCAAATCGGCGGTCTTGCGGGTCTGCTTGAACTGGGCCATGCTGTGCGCGTCGGCCAGGAAGCGCGCCACACTGGCCTCGCCCTCTTCGGGGTGGTCTTTCACCGAGCCCGGTGCGAACGGTGGTTCACCGCCCAAGGGAGAGGCCAACACCACCGCATAACCGGCATCGACCAGTGCGTAGTACGGCGTGGTCAGCTCTTCGGCCCATAGGCCGGTGGATTTGCCGGTGGCACCCAATTGGGCATGTGAGGTGACGATCATCAAAACGGGGAGCGTGGTGGCTGTCATGGGTGAAACCTTTCAAAGAGTAAGCCGAGAAAACGGGGAGCCATGACTGTATTGCTGCGTTTAAATAAGATAAAGCGGCTTCAATTTGATTTAATTGATACATTGCGTAATCAATAACAGCACAAGCCGACACCATGGACACCGCGCAGACCCAACTGGGCAGCATCGCCCTTTTTTGCAAAGCCGCCGAGCTGGGCAGCTTTACGGCGGCCGCGCAGGCGCTGGGCCTGACGCCGGCGGCGGTCAGCCGGGGGGTGGGACGGCTGGAGGTGCGTTTGGGCCTGCAGCTGTTCAGGCGCACCACCCGCAGCATGCAACTCACCGACGAAGGGCGCCTGTTTTTTGAGCAATGCCGCGTCGCGCTGGGCCAGATCGAAGACGCCGAGCGCAGCATCACCGGCCCCCATACCGAAGCGCGCGGCTTGCTGCGCATCAGCGTACCCAGCACCTATGCGCACTACCGGCTGCTGCCGCGCCTGCCGCAGTTTCGGCGCCAGTACCCGCAGGTGGAGCTGGACATCAACGTGTCCAACCGCAATATCGATTTTGTCGAGGAAGGCTATGACGTGGCCATTCGCCTGGGCACCCCACCCGATTCGCGGCTGGTGGCGCGCAAGCTCGAAGACGCGGCGCTGGGGGTCTACGCCAGCCCCGCCTACCTGCAGGCCTTTGGGCAGCCCCGCACCCTGGAGCAACTGCAAGATCCGGCGCAGCACACCCTGCTGCCTTTTGTGCTGCCCAGCACCGGGCGCGTGTTGCCCTGGCTGTTCACACACCAGGGAACGGAACTGGAGATCAGCCCGCGCAGCAGCCTTCAAATCTCGGAAGACCCGCTGGCCTGCGTGGCGCTGGCACGCTGCGGCCTGGGTTTGGTGCAAACCTTGCAATGGATCGCACAGGGCCACGGCCCGGAACTGCAGGAAGTGATGCAAGACCACGCTGGACGGACGCGGGCGTTCTACCTGCTCTACCCGCACAACCGCCACCTGGCCGCACGGGTGCGGGCCTTGGTGGCGTTCTTGCTCCATGGCGCTACGGACCCGTGAGGGCGAAAACGCTCCATGTTTTCCATTGCTTTCTCCTTGCATTCAGCACAGGGCCGGACTTGCGCCAGACCTTGCATAAAACGCGCCATATGCACTTTTCTCAGTGCTGACAAGGAGTTACGCTGCAAGGGGGATTCAGAAATAAGCCCCTTGTAAAAGTTACCGACAGACCGGCCACCGCTAAGGCAGGTGTGATACTGCTATCAATTAGAGAGCTGCCTGCGCACACTCCATGCGGACCAGCGGCCTAAAACATACTGAAGTCAGTGGCGTGCAAACAGGTGCGACAGCTCACGGTCCATCAGCGCGGTGTCGCCCGTGTTCAGCTCCAGGAGCCGGCGCAAACGGGTCAGGCTGGTGACGTCAATGTCCTGGCATTCGATGCCGATATGCGGACCGTTCAAATGCACGATGCGCCCCGCCATCACCACCCCCTCGCCCTCGTCGGCCAAGGGCAGCACCAGGCGGCAGGGTTCATGCAGTTCCAGCGCTTGCACCGTGTCGGTCTGCACCAGGGCGCCTTTGAGCGCAATGTCCACCAGTTGCACCCGGAAGGTTTGGCCACGCAAATGCAATTGCACCTCCGCAGCAAAGGGAATGCGGGAGTAGTGGCGAAGATCGTTGACGGGAGTGGTTTTCATGCTTGGCTTTCAAAACAGGGAACCGCCAGTGTGCGCAACGCTGACCTTGGCCTAAGCGTACGGGGCTTTGCCCCAAAGCGCAACTCCCGTTTGCATTACCCGCCGCCTCACCCGCTTTACCCTTGGTAGGGTGCCAGGAGCGCCAGCTTGTGCGGGTTGCGCACCACATAGATGGCATTGATACCGCCATCGCCCCCCACCCGCAAGGCGGTGGTCTGAATGGCCTGGCCCTGCAAGTCGTACAGCACGGCTGCGGGCAGGCTGTTGATGCGGGTAAAGCGCAGCTTGAAATCGTCTGGATTCCACAGCTTGGCAAAGCCAATCAGGGCCTTGGCGATCAGCTCTGGCCCGCTCAAAGGCCGCGCCACCGCCGTGACAATGCCGCCGCCGTCGGAGAGCATGACGGCGTCTTGCGCCAGCAGCCGGGCCAAGGCGTCCACATCGCCGCTGACAATGGTTTGCACAAAGGCCGCCAGCAGTTGCTCCCCCTGTTCGTGCGCCACGTCCACCCGGGCCTGTTCCGACTGCACATGCACCCGCGCACGCGCCGCAAGCTGGCGGCAGGCCGCGGCGCTGCGGCCCAGGCGCTGGGCCACTTCGTCAAAACTCTGGTCAAACACATCGTGCAACAGGAAAGCCGCACGCTCCAGCGCCGAGAGCCGCTCCAGCGCCAGCAGGAAGGCCACCGATACGGACTGCGCGTATTCCAGCCGCATCTCAGGGCCCGCGTCAAACTCACCGGCCTCGTCCTCCAGCGGCTCGGGCAGCCAAAACCCCACGTACTGCTCGCGCCGCGCCCGGGCGGACTGCATGCGGTCCAGACACAGGTGGGTGGCAATGCGCGAGAGGTAGGCGCGCGGATGCTCCAGCGTCTCCAGCGCAATGTCTTTCTGGCGCAGCCAGGTGTCTTGCACCACGTCTTGCGCCTCGGCGTGCGAGCCCAGCATGCGGTAGGCCAGCGCATGCAGGTGGCGCCGGTGGCTTTCAAACCAATGGGGGACTTTCGGGTTCATGGGGACGGACGCTGGTGGGGGGTGGCACGGACTTGCTGCAAGACCTCCTGCACCGAGGCGATCACCAGCTCCGGGCGCTCCAGATGCAGGTAGTGGCCCGCGTCGGCCACCACGACGTGTTTCGCACCGGTCTCGCGGGCCAGGGCGCGTTGCCCGGCGATCCAGTGCTGGCGCATATCGTCTTGGTCCCAACCGGGTGGAAACTCGCTCAGGGCGTTGGTGCTGAGCACGGTGGTGGGGACCGGCGGCACGGGCGGCAGGCTGCGGGCCACCGCCAGCGCCGGGTCAATGCCCAGGTATTCGGTGGAGAGCGCGCGGTAGTTCTTGCTTTGCATGGCCATGGCGCGGGCCGACGCCTGCTCGGACGGCGGCAGCTTGTCCACCACCACCGAGGCGGGCATGCCGGCCAGCCGGGTCAGGCCCAAAGGCGCCAGCCAGGTGGCCGAGCCGGTCAAGAGCTGCATGGTGCGGCTGTAGCGGGCGTGGGCAGCGGGGTCCATGCTGGCAGTCTGGTCGTGGTGCAAGGCATCGACCAGCACCAGCCCCAGCACTTCATCGGGATGGGTTTGCGCCAGCATCTGAGCCAGCATGCCGCCCCAGGAATGTCCCACCACCACCATGGGGCCTTGCAGGCCCGCCGTGCGCAACAGGGTGCGCAGGTCTTCCACGGCCTGCAGCCCGGTGCGCGCCGCAGGGGCCTCGTCGGACCAGGCATAGCCCGCACGGTCGTAACTGCACACGGTGGTCTGTCTGGCCAGATCGGGCTGCACCCGCGCCCAGTCTTGCGACCAGCCGCTCAGGCCCGATTCGAGCAGCACCAGCGGCTGACCGCTGCCCTGGCAGTTCAGGTGCAGGCGGTGCTCGCCCACGGTGACCATGCGGCCGGGGACGGCGTAGCGCCCGCGCTCCTGCCCGGTGAGCACGCTTTGGGTGAGGGCCCCCACGCCCAGGAGGGCCAGCAAGCCCAGGCCCACGACGCCGCGCAGGAAGCGACGGCGACCGCAAGGTTTCACATTTTGTAATTTGTTCATGTTCGCACACCAGTTTATGGAAGTAGCTCCACCCTTCTAGACGAATCAGCCCCACCGAATGTGACATGCCCCGCTCAAACGGCCACGGCAAAGTCGATAAATCCCCGTTCCACATCGGTGGACAAGAGCTTGACGCGCACCTTGTCCCCGACCTTGAGGTGGCCGTCCCCCGCCACCAGCTTGCCATCGGCAGGCGGTGAAAAAATCCGCACCCAGACACCGCGGTCGGTGCAACCGGTCACCAGGGCATCGAAGTGCTGGCCCAGGTGGGACTCCAGCACCAGCGCCGCCTCGGACTTGCGCATGCGCCGCTCCACCTTTTGCGCCGAGTTTTCCTGGCGGGTGCAGTGCAGCGCCAAGGCGCCCAGCTCGGCGTTCGTATACGGTGCAGGTTTGCCCTGGAGCGCGGCCTTGACCAGCCGCGAGGTGATCAGGTCCGGATAACGCCGGTTGGGCGCCGTGGAGTGGGTGTAGTCGCGCACTGCCAGGCCAAAGTGGCCTATGGCCGGGCTGGCGGGCGTCTCCACCACGTATTCGCCCGAGCCCATGAGCCGCACGATGACCAGCGACAGGTCGGGAAAGCGCAGTGGGTCAATCCGGCGGCGCTTGGCCAGAAAGTCCTCCAGCGCTTTGGAGTCCGGTTCGTTGGGCAAGGTTTCGCCGTAGTCTTTGGCCACAGCCACAATGCGCAACCAGCGCTCGGGCGAACGCACCACCCGGCGCAAGGAGGCGCCGCCGTGCGCCGCCAGAAAGCGGGCCGTGCAGCCATTGGTGGCAACCATGACCTCTTCAATCAACTGGCGGGCGCGGTTGTGCGCCTGCAAGGCAATGTCCACCACCTGCTCGCCCTTGAACACCGCGCGGGGCTGGAAGGTTTCCAACTCCAGCGAGCCCTCCAGATGCCGGCGCACGCGCAGGTTTTGGGCCAGGGCGTCCTGGGTGCACAGTTGCCCCTCCATACCGGGCACCGCCTGGGCCGCTGCGGGCAGTGCGCCCTTGCCGTCGAACCAGGCGCTGACCGCGTCGTAGGCCAGTTTGGCCTTGTTGCGCACCCGAGCCCGGTACACGGTGGCACCGGCCAGGGAGGCGTCGGCGTTGAATACCATCTCGGTCACCAGCGCCAGGCGGTCTTCGTTGTAATTGAGCGAGGTGAGGTCGGTGGACAGGCGCGGCGGCAGCATCGGAAAAATGCAGGCCGAGGTGTACACCGAGGTGGTGTTCGCCTGCGCATGTTCGTCAATCGCGCTGCCTTTTTTGACCACCGCGTCCACGTCGGCAATCGCCACCCACAGGCGCACCCGGCCATGGGACAGCGCCTCGCTGGCGGTGAGCTGGTCCAGGTCCAGAGAGTCGTCGTTGTCAATCGAACACCAGAGCAGCCCGGTCAGGTCGCGGATGGCGGCATCCGTCTCACGGGCCGGGCCGGTGATGCTGTCCAGCTGTTGCAAGGCCCGGGCCGAAAACTCCGGCTCCAGTGCACGTTCCGACATGGCCCGGATCGCGATGCGCACCAGGTCGGCGCGTTGGTGGTAATGGTGGGTGTACATGGGGTCAATATAACTGCAGCACCCGGCATTCCCCCTGCACCCGATTGGGCGCACATTTGCTATCAAATTAGTAGCTGCCTACGCATATTCCACGAGGGCTACAGGCTTATTTAACCCCCTATCCTGCAGCCAATGGCACACTGGTGTACGCTGTGCTCCCTTGATTTTCTGGAGGAAAACACCGTGCCTACACCAAGACAAGCCCACACCGTCGAACTGCACCGCGTCATCCGCGCCCCAGCCGAGCGCCTCTACAAGGCCTTTTTGGACGCCGACGCCATGGCCAAGTGGCTACCACCCTATGGATTCACCTGCAAGGTGCACCACCTGGAAGCCCAAGTGGGCGGCACCTTCAAAATGTCGTTCACCAATTTCGGCACCGGCAACGGCCACAGCTTTGGTGGCGAGTACCTGGAGCTGGTGTCGGCGACCAGGATTTGCTACACGGACAAGTTTGACGACGCCAACCTGCCCGGCACCATGAAGACCACCGTCACCTTCACACCCGTGAGCTGCGGCACCGAACTGGCCATCGTGCAGGAAGGAATACCCGAGGTGATCCCTGTGGAGATGTGCTACCTGGGCTGGCAAGAATCGCTGGCACAACTGGCCACCCTGGTCGAGCCGCACATTCCGGATTGATTCAACCAAGAGCCCCCCCGACCCGAAGGGCAACGTGGAGGCGGCTTATTGCTTGACGGCTTCCACCTGCACCACCAGGCGCACGTTTTTGGAGAAGCCATAGGCCAGGCCGAAGTTCATGCCCCACTGGGTGCGGTCGATGGTGGCTTCGAAGTCGCCACCGCACACTTCGCGCTTGAGCATGGGGCTTTGGTAGCAGTTGAACTGGTTGGCTTTGAGCACCACGGGGTTGGTCTTGCCCAACAGGGTCAGCGTGCCGGCCACTTCGCTCACGTTGTCGCCGTTGAAGCTGAACTTGTCGGCGACAAACTTCATGGTGGGAAACTGGGCGGCGTTGAACAGGTCCGGGCTTTGCAGGTGCTTGTTGAAAGCTTCGGTGCCCGTGTTGATGGAGGTCACGTCGATGGTCAGTTCGACTTTGCCGGTTTTGCCAGCACGGTCAAACTGGACGCTGCCTTCTTTTTTGTCAAAACGGCCGCGGTTGACCGAGGCGCCAAAGTGGCCGATTTCAAAGGTGGCAAAGGTGTGGGTGGGGTCAATCGCATAACTTGCGGATTCGGCGTGGGCGCTGCCCAGGCTCAGAGTGGCCAATGCGGCAGCGGCGGCCAGGGCGGTGAAAGAAGTACGCATGGGTGAAATTCCTGAAATAAAAAAAGAACGTTAAAAGGGAACCGAGAGAAAACTACAGCTTGCCCACACCCGTGAGCGCCAGCTTGAACTTGACTTGCACGTCGTCGGCCACCATGGAGGTGTCGGCCCACTCGTTTTCGCCAATTTTGAAGGCCAGGCGTTTGATCGCAAACGCACCGGTGGCCGTGGTGGTGGCACCACTTTGCGCCAGGACCACGGGCACCACCACATCACGGACATTGCCCTTGATGCTGAGCTTGCCAGTTACCTCAAACTTGCCGCCGCCCAGGCCTTTGACAGCGCTGGACTGGAAGGTCGCCTGGGGAAACTTGGGCACATTGAACCAAAGCGCCTTGGGCAGTTCCACATCGGTTTCGGGCGCCCCCAGTGAGGCGCTGCCGGTGTCCACGGTGAAAGCCATTTTGCTGGCCTCGGGCTTGGCGGGATCAAAACTGATCTGGGCGTCAAACTTCTTGAAACGGCCCTCCACCGGCACGCCCATTTGTTTGCTCACAAACACAATTTCGCTCTGGGCCGGCAGCAGTTTTTGGTCCGCCAGCGCCGCGCCGGCGCCCGCCGCGGCACCGATGGCCGTAGCCACCCACAGGAGCCTGGACAGATGGTTAGAGAGTTTCATAGGATTCCATTCAAAGGGTTGAGTCACGGCCAGGCACCATGCGGCTGATCAGCCCGTCATGGTCCACAAACTGGTGTTTCAGTGCAGCCCCCACATGCAGCAGCACCAATCCCACCATGGCAAATGCGCTGATCTGGTGCCAGGGCTTGATCAACTCCGCCAGCGCTTTGTCGGCAGGCACCCAGTCAGGCAAGGGCCATACACCCAACCAGACGATGGGAAATCCGGCGGCCGAGCTGTAGGCCCAGCCAATCAGCGGCACCGCAAAAAACAGGGCATACATGCCATACAGCGTGCCCTGGTGCGCCAGATGTTGCCAGTGCGGCATGTTCCGGGTCACGGCAGCGGGCAAGGGTGGTGGCCGGTGGGTCAGGCGCCACACCAAACGCAAGGCCGACAGGGCCAGGATGCTCACACCGGCCCATTTGTGCCAGTTGTACAGCTTGAGGCGCTGGGGTGAAAACGGCAGGTCTGCCATGTACACGCCCATCACCACCATGCCGATCAAGGCCAAGCCCAGCAGCCAATGCAGCACGATGGCCACCAGGCTGTAGCGGGTCGAGGGGGTCTGTGCAGTAGTCATGGCCCGAAGTTTAGGGGCCGGAAACTCGGTTATTTTTGAATTGAATTGACGATATTCTTCAAAAACTCTGAATGCACATCAGGGAACTTCTATCGGTTTCAGGCCTCGCCCTGGCGGGGCATAGTACCTGCCAGCACCAAACTCTCGTAATACAAAAACTCGTGGCAGCTGCTGGCCCAATGGCGATTGGTGGTTTTTTGGCTTCCGATGCCGATCAAAGTGCGCCCGGCCGCCTTGATTTTTTGCGCTACCGGCATGAAATCGCTGTCACCGCTGACAATCACAATGGTGCCAATATGCGGGAAACGGCCCATGTCTTCCACCGCATCCAGGCACAAGCGGATATCGGCCCCATTCTTGGCCGACGCACCGGGCGGAAACATCTGGATGAGTTCCATCCCGCACTGGAGCAAGGCATCGCGGTAGCGGCCAAAAAACTGCCAATTGCAGTACGCCCGGTTGATGGCCACCGGCCCAAAAGAGGATGCCAGGTCCATGACGGCCTGCACATCCACCAGCGGCTCTTGCAGTTTGAAACGTCCATCGGGCTTGCCGTAAGAGCCCTCCCCCCAACGGGCCTCGGACAGACTGGCGTGGAGGTTTTCAAAGTCCCAATAAAGGGCGACCGAGGGTTGGGGCTGCTGGTTTTGCTTGTCAGGGATGCGCAAAATAGCTTCCTCAGCGGGGAGATTGTTCGGAAGATCGCCCACCCTGGGCTCTGCGACTTTCCCGCAATGTAAAAAGGTACAGGCCCTCAACCTTTTCGCGCGCCCACGGGGTCTTGCGCAAAAACTTCAGGCTGGAACCCACGCTGGGTTCGTGGCTGAAGCAGCGCACGGGGATGCGCTCAGCCAGGCCTTCCCAACCGTAGTAGTCCGCCAGCGCGGTCACGATGGCCTCCAGGGTCAGCCCATGCAAGGGATTGCGGGCCTGGGCGGGCGGATGGGCGGGGGGCGCACTGGGCGGTGAAGAAGGCGGCGGTAGGCTTGACATGCTGCGATTTTGGCACTGTTGTGCCCCCGCCGCATCCCTATGCGTGCGCAGCGGTTCAATACAGCTAGAATACGGGCCTCTAGGAAGCTTGGCCGAGCGGTTTAAGGCACCGGTCTTGAAAACCGGCGAGGATGTGAGTCCTCCGTGAGTTCGAATCTCACAGCTTCCGCCAGAATATAACCCTAAGTGATTGATTTACTTAGGGTTTTTTTCTTGTTAAAAAACTTCTACCCACGTTTTTACCCTCGCGGCAAAACAAAAGAAGTGCTGGATGACATCCGCAAACAGGCAGAGACCGATGCTCACACCCATGTATTCGCCAGTCCGGCTGCCATTCCCTTTGCACCATGCAGGCGTATGGCGGCCAGCATCTCTTGCTTTGAGTAGGGTGGTTTTTTAAGGTCACTGAGCGACTTTGCAATGGCTCGACCCGTTCTTTCGGGATCGGCAGCAAATAGACTATCCAGAAAATCCCCGGGCTTGACAACTTCAATCCCCAGTTTTCTGGTGTCAGTGACGGCCAAGTGTTTGGTATTGCTGGAAACGATCAGAACCTTGTGCTGTTCTGGCTGGACTTCTTCCTCAAGTCCGTTGACCAAAACCAAGGCGGCGGCAACCAAGTGACGGTCATTGGCTTGCACGCGCGCTGGGACGCGCTGCGTGGTAGCTGGGCTGTCATGCCCAAAGATCATGTGCCCGTTACGGGTCGCTCGCCGAAAAGCCTTCAGTCGTTTCGCACCTGATTGCATTGCGTCAGGATGGACGGCAGGCCAGTTTCGCAAAAACTCTGCTTCTACCTCGTCGGTCCAGTACGCGAAGAACAAACCTTCCAGCATCAAATCGAAGAGCACGTCCGACAGCCGAGAGGGAAGCAAGACGCAGGCATCCAGAATGACCAGCGTATTGCCCCCTGACGAGAGGGGATGATGCGCGATCATGCCTTTTTCGGAGCTGAGGCCAATGCCTTGATTCGCCGTACAGCATCCGCTTCAGTGCTTTTATAAGCCCCAATTTTTTGACCTTCAGTGCGAATATCGTTAGGTTTAACCGCAACTTGATGCTTCTCTTTCCACGCCAAAACAGCAGCGCGAGGCACACGTCGATGACCACCAGAGGAAACCGTAGCCCCTTCCAGTTTCTTCTGGTCTATCAGCATGGCTACGTAAGGGCGACTGTAGCCCAGCAGTTCTGCGGCCTGGGCGGTGCTCATCAGAGCATCCGTTGCAGCTGGTTTGCGGGAATTTTCCAAACCGAGTTGCTGGCTTTCAACCTCCACAAGATGCCGAATCAACAACATTCTGGTGCTGCGGCTTTCAGGGGTTTGAGCGTCCAGTACTTCATGCAAGGCCTGGGACACTTGAGAAGACATTGGGCGGGTGGTTGATTGCTTCTTCCCCGCACTCACGGTCAACACAGACCCAATGGCTGCGGCCAAGATTCCTAGTGGGTCATGCGACTGGGCGGAGACTTGTCGGTGAGAGACTGTGGTTGGCATGATGATGTCCTTTGAATGGGGTCGTGCTTATTTTACCAAAATAGCAAAAAAAACGAAAAAAACGAAATTACCAGGAAAGGAATCGCAATCGGTAACCCATTGACTGTCACCGCTTCCGCCAGACAACACATGAAAAACGGGCCTTTGTGGCCCGTTTTTCATTTTCCCCCTCTCACTTTGCACAGGGACCCGCCGCACACAGGTGGGTGCGTGACAAATATCCCCCCGGCTTGGGATAAACAACATTGCAGGCGTGGCGCATCCTCACTGGCGCCCAAGGCTTTCGCTTCCTACGATTCATCCATGCATTGGCCATCGCCACTTTTACACCAGTTGGAAACCTCGGAGGAATCTTATGCGTACCTCAATGACCATCGTGCCGACCCTGCGCTCGGCCGCCATCCTTTGCACCGTGCTGTTCGGGAGCGCGTCGTTCGCCCAGGCCTCGCCCGTCCCTTTGGGATTTAGCATTGCCGGCGCGGCACCAACCCTGGGTGCGGGATATGGACAGGAAACAGACCGTGTGGAGGCTGACAAGGCTTCGCTTCTGGATGTCCGTTTTGCCAACACTTTTTCAGCACAAGACAACCCGCTGTCCGAGGTGGGTCAGTCCTGGACTTTTGAGCTGGGCACGGTTGACTTTCGGGAATTGAATACCGGCAGTGGCAACGCGCACAAAATTACGTCCAATGAAACCGACGGCCTTGGGGTCTCCTGGCTCTTGTCTTTTACCGAGCCTTGGGTGACGGACATCAACCTGACCGCCCACATCACCGCCAATGCTGGCCCCCTAGGTGATGCACCTGTCGACTACGGTGTTTATTGGACGGATACGCCGATGAACTTTGGTACCGGCGGACAGTTTCGCATCCGTTTGAACGACATATCCTTTGCCGACAGTCACCTGGGTGCGCAAACACAAACCGCAACCGTGACCTTGCTGGAGCTTCCCGAAGCCGCGCCGAACAATGACTTGGCATTGGCGATTCCTGAACCTGCTTCGCTGGCACTGGTCGGCGTTGCCTTGGCCGGACTGACGGTGGCGCGCCGCCGCAAGCGCTGATTGGGTTCAACCTGCCGAGTTCAGGTCCACAAATCCAGCGGTGGATCGGCCACCACCGCGCGCAAGATATCGGAACGCGCCACAAACCCAATCACTTGCCCATGGTCGTCGGCAACCGGCAGACCTGACAAACCGGTGTCGAGCAAAACGCGCGCCACCCGGCGAATGTCGGTGTCGGTCGCCACGCTGGGCACCGGGGTCCACATCAGGTCCACCACACTTTGGAGCAGCAAGGCGCGCCACACCAGGGGGTGGCTGTCGGGCGTGGGCAGGCGGTCCTCGCGCATCAGATCCCCCCGCGAGAGCAGCCCCACCAGCACGCCATCCGCGCCGACGACGGGCGCTTGGCCGATGCCTTGCTGCGCCAGCACGCGCCAAGCCTGCTCCACCGTAAAAGTATCAGCCAGGGTGACCACTGCGTGGCTCATGATGGCGTCGACCCGGGTCAGGGGATGGCGCGGCATCTCCACTTTGGTGGTTTGTGCATAGGCCGCCAGGGCACTGCGATGCGCCGCATCGGACGGAATAGACTGCAGCAAATCGGCAAAATGGGAGGGGGCATGGTCCAGCGCATCCCGCCCGATGGGGCGAATGTTGCGCGACCCCGCCAGCGCGGACGCCGGCCCTATTTTGCGAAGCTCCTCCATGGAGCCCCGAAAAATGCGCCCTGCTTTGCCGTAGACCGAGAACATGGCTTTACCCCTTCTGCGCCCCAAGGGCACACCGTTCACATCCCATTGGACAGGAAAATGGCCTGCAAGTCACTCAGAAAATCAAAACCCCGGACGGTGGGTCGCACCCGCGCAAAATCGCGCTCAATCAAGCCCTTGCGCTCGGCCTCGTTGAGTGCCGCTTCGATGGCGGTGACGGCCAGCCCGGTGCGCTCGGTGAAGTCGCGCAGGCCAAAGCCGTTGCGCAGCCGCAAGGCATTGAGCATGTATTCGAATGGCAGGTCGGCCCGCGCCACTTCCTCCGCCTGCGCCAGCGCATTCCCGGCCAGCGCCCGCTCCATGTACAGGCGCGGGTCGCGCAGGCGCACCTGGCGCACCACACGGTGGGCGAAGCTGAGCTTGCTGTGGGCGCCTGCGCCAATACCCAGATAGTCACCAAACTGCCAGTAGTTCAGGTTGTGGAAACAACGGTGGCCCGCTTTGGCATAGGCCGACACCTCGTAACGCTCCAGCCCCGCCACACCGGTGAGTTCGGTGATGTGGTCCAGCATGCCGTAGGCGGTATCGTCTTCCGGGATCTGCGGTGGGTACTTGGCGAAGTAAGTATTGGGCTCAATGGTGAGGTGGTAAATCGAAATATGCGGTGGCGCAAACTGCAGCGCCTGCGCCATGTCTTGCCCCACCTGCTCCAGCGTTTGGCCCGGCAACGCGTACATGATGTCCAGGTTGAAGGTGTCAAAGGCCTGCGCCGCCTCCTCCACCGCTGCCAGGGCCTGCGCGCGGTCATGCACCCGGCCCAGGGCCTGCAAATGGGTGTCGTTGAAGCTTTGCACCCCAATTGACAGGCGTGTCACTCCGGCCTGACGAAAGGCCCGGAAACGGTCTTTTTCGAAGGTACCGGGGTTGGCTTCCAGGGTGATTTCGCAGTTGGGCTCCAGCTTCAGGCGGGCGCGAATGTCACTCAACAGGCGGTCGATGGTGGCGGGCGCAAACAGGCTGGGTGTGCCGCCGCCGATAAAAATGCTGTGGATGGTGCGTCCCCAGATCAGGGGCAGCGCGGCTTCCAGATCGGCCACCAGCGCGTCCACATAACGCTGCTCGGGCAAGCCTTCCCCTGGCCATCCGGCGCCGGGCCGCCCCAAGCCGGACGCGCCCCCCTGGGGGGCCGACGCCGCAGGCATCTTGGGGGCACCCAGTTCATGCGAGTTGAAGTCGCAGTAAGGGCATTTTTTCAGGCACCAGGGCAGGTGCACATACAAAGACAGCGGCGGCAATGTACTCAATTGCAGGGTACCGGGGCGCATGTAGTGCTGCACGTCGTGCTGCACCACGGACTCGTTGCCGGTAGCCAATGGAACGATGGGTATCACAACAACTCCCTCGGCGAAGTGTCCCGGTCAGAAATACCGTGGAACCGGCTTCGCCGGGCCACTGGTATTGCCCCCTGCAAGGGGGGTGGCGCAGCGACACGCAGTGCGCGAAGCCTGGGGGTGTGCATCATGCCAACCAACGCTCCCGGATAAGCACCGCCATGGCCTGTGTGGCACGGCCCCGGTGGCTGTTGGCGTTTTTGACTTCGATGGGCAACTGGGCAAAGGTTTGCCCGAATTCGGGGATCCACATCACCGGGTCAAAGCCAAATCCGTTGCTGCCCATGGGGGCACGGGCGATTTCCCCCAGCACCCGGCCCACGGCGATCAAGGGCTCGGGGTCGTCGGCGCTGCGCACCGCCACCAGGGTGCTGACCATGGCCGCACGCCGGTTGTCGATGCTGTGCATTTGCTCCAGCAAGGCCCGCACATTGTTGTCGTCGCTTTTTTCGTAGCCAAACTGCGTGGCGTAGTAGGCGGTATCCACGCCGGGCAGGCCACCGAAGGCATCGACACACAAACCGGCGTCATCGGCCAGCGCGGGCAGGCCGGTATGGTGCGCTGCGTTGCGGGCCTTGGCCAGGGCATTTTCCACAAAGGTGCAGTGGGGCTCGGGAGCCTCGGGCACCCCCAAGTCCCCCTGCCGCACCAGGGTGCAGCCCAGCGGGGTCAACATGGCCTGCAGTTCCGCAAGCTTTCCCTGGTTGTTCGAAGCCAAAACTATTTTCATATCAAATACGGCCTTAGCCCTTATGTAATAAGCGAAGACAGCTACTCTTTTGATAGCGAAAGCTGCTGCAATGCCATCAGCTCGGTGATGCCTTTTTCGGCCAGGGAGAGCATGGCATCCATGTCGGCGCGCGAGAAAGCCACGCCTTCGGCCGTGCCCTGCACTTCCACAAAATGCCCGGCGCCGGTCATCACCACGTTCATGTCGGTGTCGCAGGCGGAGTCTTCGGTGTATTCCAGGTCCAGTAAAACGGTACCCTGCACCACGCCCACCGAGATGGCAGCCACGGACGCAACGATGGGAGATTCGGTGATCTTGCCTGCGGCCAGCAGCTGGTTGACAGCGTCTTGCGCCGCCACAAACGCACCGGTGATGGCCGCGGTGCGGGTACCGCCGTCGGCTTGCAAGACGTCGCAGTCGAGCTGGAGGGTGCGTTCGCCCAGTTTTTTCAGGTCAAACACCGCACGCATGGAACGGCCAATCAGGCGCTGGATTTCCTGGGTGCGCCCGCTTTGCTTGCCGCGCGCGGCCTCGCGGTCGCTGCGGGTGTGGGTGGCGCGCGGCAACATGCCGTACTCGGCGGTGACCCAGCCCTCGCCGCTGCCGCGTTTGTGCGGCGGCACTTTTTCTTCGACCGAGGCGGTGCACAGCACTTTGGTGCCCCCAAACTCGATCAACACCGAGCCTTCCGCATGCACGGTGTAGCCACGGGTGATGCGCACCGGGCGCAGTTGGTCGGGCGCGCGTGCGCCATTGCGGATAAAGTCAGTCACGGGAAATCCTCAATCAATGAAAAACCAGCATCCCCGGGGGGCTACTGTTTGCGGGCGGCGGAGCGGCGAATCGCCTCGTTGATCTCGGCGATAGAGCGCTCAATGGCCGAGTCGTCCAGATCATCCATGGTGGAATCCAAACCACCGGCTTGCACCGTGGATGCAAACACGCCATCGTCAATGCTGTCGGTGGAAATGCTGCCGCGGGTGGACTCAAAGGTATCCGGGGTTTCCCACTCCATGGCGATCAGCGTGACATTGTCGCTGTGGCTGCCCGCCTGGATCAGCGCGCGCTCCACCAAATCCGGGGCCGCAGTGGTCACCGGGTTCTGGCCCAGGGTACAGACAATCTCCGTATCCTCCAGAACGCCCCACAAGCCGTCGGAGCACAGCAGCATCCTGTCGCCTTGCAGCAGGGTCACGGGCCCGGTCACGTCGAACACCGGTTTGGCGGGTGAGCCCAGGCAGGTGTACAGCACATTGCGGTTGAACCCCGGAGGGGGTTCCGCCAATTGCCGGGCGTTTTGCTGCTGTTCCAGGTAGGAGTGGTCGCGCGTGCGGAACAACATTTCACCCTGGCGCACAAAGTACAGGCGTGAATCCCCACAGTGCACCCAACTGGCAACGCCGCCTTGCACAATAGCCGCCACCAACGTGGTGCGCGGGGTATCGATCAGCCCCTTTTCTGCGGCATACCGCAGAATCTGGCGGTGCGCGGCCATGACCGCCGTGGCGAAGAAAGCTTTGACATCGCCGACCTCTGGTTTGGCTTCTTTCTGGTACAGCGCAGAAATGACCTGCAAGGCGATTTGGGCAGCCACCTCTCCGTCCGGGTGCCCGCCCATGCCATCGGCCAACAGGAAAAGACCCGAACTTTTGGTATAGCAATACCCCATGCGGTCTTCATTTTTTTCACGGCCGCCTTTGCGGCTGATCTGGAACACTGAAAACTTCATTGTGGCTTCTCGGTTTTGGCAAGATTGCCCTGTACGGTTTTCTTGGTATCGGCCACCAGTGTGTCAAATTGCATGCGCACTTTTTCTCCGACCGTGAGCTTGGTGTAACGGCGCTCGCCTTCGCGGCTCAGCTCCTTTTGCAGTGCAAACACGGACTGCGGCCTGGACAGCGCATCCAGCGACATGCACCACTCCACCACTTCAATCAGGTTGTCGGAATACACGCCGCGCAAACGGCCCAGCGCCGTGGTGATGCGGTCTTTTTCCAGACGCTGTGGCGCTTCGTTGGGCGGGTAGCCTTGCATGCAGGCATAAATGCAGGCACCAATCGCGTAAATGTCGGTCCAGGGTCCCATGGAGGCGTCACGCCGGTACATCTCGGGGGCGGCAAAGCCGGGGGTGTACATCGGGCGGATGAAGTTGCCTTCTTTGCTCAGCACCTCGCGCGCAGCGCCAAAGTCAATCAGCACCGACTTGTTGTCGTCGGTGATAAAAATGTTGGCGGGCTTGATGTCCAGGTGCAGCATCTTGTGCTGGTGCACGATGCGCAAACCGCGCAAAATTTCATCAAACAGAGAGCGAATCGTGGACTCGCGAAACACTTTGCTTTGCTTCAGATCCCGCGCGGTCACGATGAAGTCCTGCAAGGCAGCGCCTTCCAGGTAATTCATCACCATATACACCGTCTCGTTTTCCCGGAAAAAGTTCAGCACGCTGACCACGGACGGATGGGAAATCTGCGCCAGCGAACGGCCCTCTTCGAAGAAACTCTTGAGACCCAGGCGGTACAGCGCCAGCTTCTCGGGCTGCACCTTGGGCAACAACTCGCCCGGAGCACGGGTGGCCAGGGACGAAGGCAGGTATTCCTTCACCGCAACCTGCTGGCCATCGGAGTCCAAGGCCAGATACACCAGCCCAAAGCCCCCCGCCGCCACCTTGCGGACAATGCGATAACCACCAATCACGGAGTCCGGTGGCAGGGGTGCGGGCTTGACCTTTGACATAGTTTTAAAGCGCTATCCTCAACAGATTAGGTTTAAGAATTCAATGAAGCGGTCTGAACCGGGTTATTCTCGGGGCCGTTTCAATGTCCCGAGAACAAGCCATGCCAGTTTACAGCATGACTGGCTATGCCAGCGCCCAACACAGCACCACGTCTGCCAGCCCCGACGGAGATGCCAAAAACAGCTCGTCCGCCCAGCTTGGCCTGGAGATTCGCGCAGTCAACAGCCGCTTTTTGGACCTGTCTTTCAAGCTCCCGGAAGACTTGCGCCAGTTTGAGCCGGTGCTGCGGGACCTGCTGGTTGGCCGCCTCAAGCGCGGCAAAGTGGAGGTGCGCGCCTCCATTGACCACACCCAGACCAGTGCGATCCCGGACCCCAGCCCCAAGCTGCTGCAGCGTCTGAACGCAGTGCAAGACAGCGTCAAGGCGTGGTTGTCCAACGCCGCCAACTTGAGCGTGGCGGACGTGATCCGGCTGTCGGCCGCCGAACAGTCGGACCCGCGCGACTGGAGCGAAGACCTGCCGCCGTTGGCCGAAAAAGCCATCACCGCCCTGCTGGACGCCCGTCGGCGCGAAGGCGACCGGCTGGGTGCCATGCTGCTGGAACGCATTGCCCAGTTGCGCCTGCTTGCGCGCCAGGCCACGCCGCTAGTGCCGCAATTGGTGGCACAGCAACGCCAACGGTTCCTGGACCGCTGGAACGAAGCACTGGGTTTGACCGACGGATCCACCCTGCCCGAAGCCGCCCAGGACCGCGCGCTGACCGAAGCCACCGCCTTTGCCATTCGCATCGACGTCGCCGAAGAAATCACCCGTGTGGACTCCCATCTGGATGAGATCGAGCGGCTGATCAAAAAAGGCGGCGAAATCGGCAAACGGCTGGACTTTTTGATCCAGGAGCTGCACCGCGAAGCCAACACCATGGGCTCCAAATCCGCCGCTCTGGAACTCACCCACATTTCGGTGGACATGAAAGTGCTGATCGAACAGATGCGGGAGCAAGTGCAGAACATAGAATAGGGCGACCTCAGCCATCGCTTCCAGAGCCAAACTCTATGGACTACCCCGGAAATCTCTTTGTTGTTGCCGCCCCCAGCGGGGCCGGCAAGTCCAGCCTCGTCAAGGCCCTTCTTGAACTGGATTCCCATGTTCACTTGTCGGTATCGCACACCACGCGGGCACCCCGAGGGCAGGAAAAACATGGCCGGGATTACTTTTTTGTGTCCCAGCCAGAGTTTGACGCCATGGTGGCAGCCAACGCCTTTGTGGAGTGGGCCAGCGTGCATGGTCAACGCTACGGCACATCCAAAAAGGCCATTGAAGAACGCATGGCCCAGGGTGCCGATGTCATTCTGGAAATTGACTTTCAGGGCGCCATCCAGATCAAAAGCATCTTTGCCAACGCGATCTGCATTTTCATTTTGCCCCCCAGCTGGGAAGAGTTGCGCGCCCGCCTGGAGCGCCGCGGAGAAGACGCTCCCGAGGTCATCGAGATGCGCATGAAAAACGCCGCCGTAGAGGTGGCGCAGGTGGATAAATTCGATTTCGTTATAATTAACGAGTTGTTTGACCGTGCGCTTTTTGATCTGAAAGCCATTGTTCACTCCCAGCGGCTCAAATTTGCAGCGCAGCGTCGCGCCCGAGCCGAAACATTCCAAGCATTGAACATCCCCTAGTCTTTCGGAGAACTCCATGGCCCGTATTACTGTAGAAGACTGCCTTGAGCAGATTCCCAATCGTTTTCAGCTGGTACTGGCCGCAACGTACCGCGCCCGCATGCTGAGCCAAGGCCACACGCCCAAAATCGAAAGCAAGAACAAACCCGCCGTCACTGCCTTGCGTGAGATTGCAGCCGGAAAAATTGGGCTGGAGATGCTCAAAAAAGTGCCACTTTGAAGCCAAGGCCCTCCCAAAAGCACCGCACGCGGTGCTTTTTTTTGGCCTGTATCTCCAAAGTTTTCGTCCCACGCTACATTTAAGGCATGGGTACCCCACCGAAACTTTTGCCACATCCCGCCGCCGTCAATGCCGCCGCTGCCAGCTTTGCGGGGCTGACCGCCACACTGGACTACCTCTCCCCGCCTGACTTTGAACAGGTTCGTTTAGCCTACCGTTTTGCCGATGAAGCCCACTTGGGGCAACTGCGCAACAACGGTGAGCCCTATATCACGCACCCGATTGCAGTAGCCGCCCAATGCGCCGAATGGAAACTCGACGGGCAAGCCCTGATGGCCGCCCTGCTGCACGATGCCATGGAGGACTGTGGAATCACCAAAGCGGAACTGATCGAGCGCTTTGGCTCCCCCGTGGCCGAGCTGGTCGACGGCCTGACCAAGCTGGACAAGCTGCATTTCAACACCCGCGAAGAAAACCAGGCCGAATCTTTCCGCAAAATGCTGCTGGCCATGGCGCGCGACGTGCGGGTCATTCTGATCAAGCTGGCCGACCGCTCGCACAACATGCGCACCCTGTCGGACATGCCGCGGTCGAAATGGGGCCGCATTGCCTCGGAAACGCTTGAAATTTACGCCCCCATCGCGCACCGCCTGGGTCTGAACCAGACCTACCGGGAATTGCAGGACCTGTCGTTTCAGCACTTGCGTCCCTGGCGTTACGCCATCTTGGCCAAAGCGGTGGCCAAAGCACGCAACCGGCGACGGGACCTGATTCAAAAAGTCCACAAAGAACTGGAAGCCACCTTTGCCGCAGCCGGTATGCCCGTGCGCATTGCCGGGCGCGAAAAATCCCTGTTTTCCATCTACAAAAAGATGGACAGCAAGCACCTGAGCTTCGCCCAGGTCACCGACATTTACGGTTTCCGGGTGCTGGTCCCCGAGATTACCGACTGCTATACCGCCTTGGGCCTGTTGCACCAGCTGTACAAGCCGGTGCCGGGCAAGTTCAAAGACCATATTGCCATCGCCAAGGTTAACGGCTACCAGTCCTTGCACACCACCCTGGTGGGCCCCTCCGGCGTCAACGTGGAATTCCAGATGCGCACCGAGGCCATGCACATCGTGGCCGAATCCGGTGTCGCCGCCCATTGGCTGTACAAGGTCAACAACCCGCAAGACACCTCCAATGACCGGCTGGGCACCAAGTGGCTGCAGTCGCTGCTGGACATCCAGAATGAAACCCGCGATGCCGCCGAATTCTGGGACCATGTGAAGGTGGACCTGTTCCCGGATGCGGTGTATGTGTTCACCCCAAAAAGCCGCATCATGGCGTTGCCGCGCGGTGCCACCGTGGTCGACTTTGCCTATGCCATCCACAGCAACATCGGCGACCACACCATTGCCGCCCGCATCAACGGCGAACAGGTGCCTTTGCGGACCGAGCTGAAAAACGGAGATGTGGTGGAAGTGGTCACCGCCGAAGTGTCCACACCCAACCCGGCGTGGCTGGGGTTTGTGCGCACCGGTCGCGCACGCTCCAAAATTCGCCACCACCTCAAGACCCTGGCCCATGTGGAGTCGGAAGATCTGGGCGAAAAGCTGCTGGTGCAGGCATTGCGCGCGGAAGGAATCGAACAGTTTTCGCACAATGACCCCGCCAACGACGCGCTGTGGGACAAGCTGCTGCGCTTCACGGGCAACAAAAGCCGCCAGGAACTATTGACGGACATCGGCTTGGGCAAGCGGATTGCCCACATCGTGGCCAAGCGTTTGGTCCACTTGCTGGGGGAAACAGGGGAACGTCCCAACGCCCTGTTACTCACACGGGAGCGCTTTACTGCGCACGAATCCGCCACGCAAGGCCTGATCACGCTGGATGGCAGTGAAAACGCCTCGGTCCAGTTTGCCCACTGCTGCCGCCCGATTCCCGGCGACTCTATCGTGGGCTACCTGGGCCGGGGTGAGGGCCTGGTGGTGCATGTGCAAGATTGCCTGGTCGCCAAAAAACTCCTGTACAAAGACAGCGAACGCTTCATTGGTGTCGAATGGTCCGATGAACCGATTCGTGCTTTCGAGACCGAAATCATTGTGACGGTCAGCAACGGCAAAGGGGTGCTGGCCAAAGTCGCGGCGGCACTGGCGGCGGCGGAGGCCGATATTATCCACATCGACATGGGGCAAGAAGGCGTCCACGATGCCACCGATCTGCGTCTCGTTGTCGCCGTGCGTGACCGTGCCCATCTGGACGTGGCTTTGCGCAACCTCTCGCGCACCGCACCGGTGCTGCGCGCAGTGCGCTCCAAGGCATCCACCCGCACTTAAACGGCTTCTGGGCTGGGGTAGCGAACCTGTAATACTTCGATTTCCCCCACCCGGTCCGGCATCACCAGGCGCAGAACGTCCCCTTCGCAGGCTTTGAGCAAGGTGCGGGCAATCGGCGATATCCAGCTCACCTCGCCATGGGCGGTGTTGGCTTCGTCAATGCCTTTGATGGTGACGGTGCGCTCCAGCCCACTGTCGTCGGCGTAGGTGACGGTTGCACCGAAAAAAACCTGTTTGCAGCCAACGTGCACCGACGGATCGGTGATCACGGCAATCTCCATGCGCTTGGTCAAAAACCGGATCCGGCGGTCAATTTCACGCAGGCGTTTTTTCCCGTACAGGTAGTCGCCATTCTCGGAACGGTCGCCGTTGCTGGCCGCCCAGAAAACGGCCTCCACGATCTTGGGACGCTCGTTGTCCATCAGGTCCAGCCACTCGCTGCGCAGCTTGGCATACCCTTGGGGGGTGATGTAATTTTTACCGCCCGCAGGAAGTGCGGGCAACTGCAGATCGTCGTCGTCCTCGTTGTCCGACTCTTTGGTAAAAGCCTTGTTCATGGAAAAAAAGGAGTCATTCCAATTTCAGATCAATGGGAGAGTAGGCGCCCCGACGCAGGCAGTGCTTTAGCACGACAAGGAGGGGCACAACCTATCGCATTGATATGGAAATGGAATCACGCCAGAAGTTGCCATGGTCTTGACGATTTTGAATAAGAAAAAGGCCTGTAACTTTGCAGTTACAGGCCTTCACTTTTGGTGCGGCTGGCAGGAATTGAACCCACGACCCCTTGGTTCGTAGCCAAGTACTCTATCCAACTGAGCTACAGCCGCTAAGCTTCGTATTATAGCAGCGGATTTTTCGCTTTTTGCCAGCCGCCTTGCAAATTTAATGCAAGCCCAACAATTCGCGTGCTTGGGCCGGGCTGGCGATCTCGCGGCCGGCTTGGCGGGCGCATTGCGCCAAGGCAGCAATCAAGGCGCCATTGCCCTTGGCGCGTTCACCGTTGGGCAGGTAAAAGGTGTCTTCCAGGCCGGTGCGCAGCATGCCGCCCAGTTCGGCGGTCTTTTGGTGCACCGGCCAGATCTCGGCGCGGCCGATCAAGGTGGTTTGCCAAACACTGTTGGGGGCCATCCACTTGGGCAGCAGTGCCAGCAGATCGGCGTCACACGGCATGCCGGAGGCCACGCCCATAACCAGGTTGTATTCGGCACGGCCCATCTCGGGCTTGAGCATGCCGTTTTTCAGGTACATGGTGACGCTGCGCACGATGCCGACATCAAAGCATTCGAATTCGGGGTGCGTGCCGCACTCGTCCATCACGTCCAGAAACTGCTGCACCTTGGCCACCGGGTTGTCAAACACCATGGGCGGCCAGGCCCACTGGCCGTCTTCCTTGATCTTCAGGTAGTTCAGGCTACCCGCGTTGCAGGCGGCAATCTCGGGCTTGACGCGGCGGATGCAGGCCAAGGGGCCGGAGATGTCCTTGCCCACCACACCGGTGGTCAGGTTGATGATGACGCCGGGGCAGGCTTCACGGATGGCGTTGACCACCGCCTCCATCACCTCGGGGTCCCAGGAGGGTAAATGGCCCATGCCCTCTTCCTGGTTGCGCACATGCACATGCATGATGGAGGCACCGGCGTTGAAGGCGTCGCGCGCCTCGGCGGCCATTTGTGCCGGGGTCACCGGCACGGGGTGCTGTTGGGGGTTGGTCAGCACGCCGGTGAGCGCGCAGGTCAATATGGCTTTTTCCATCATGCTTCCTTGCTTGTATTGGGTTGACTTGTCAGCTCCAGCTCCACCAGCACGGCGCCCGACTCCACCTGGTCGCCGACCTGGGCGTGCAGCGCCTGCACCGTGCCTGCCGCTTCGGCCGACAGCCACATCTCCATCTTCATCGCCTCCACACAGACCAGGTGCAGGCCTTCCTGCACGGTGTCGCCCGGCGCCACCAGAATCTGCGTGACTTTGCCCGCCACGGGCGAACGGGCCCGGCGGGCGTCTTTCAGGGCTTCGGTGTTGGGGAAGGCGGACACTTCGTGGAAGACAAAGGTCTGGCCGTTCAGCGCCAGATGCAGTGCATCGGCCTGCACCACGGCGATGGCGGATTGGATGACGCCATCGACGGCAAAGCGCAACAGGCCATCCGCCAGGGACAGCACGGTGGCCTGCACCTGCGTGCCGTCCAGCGTGAGCGCAATACCGCCCGAGCGGTCGGGTTGCACGCGCACACTGCGCACGGTGTCCCCCCACTGCAGTTTCACATCGAACGCCGCCACGCTGTTGGCGCGCCAGTTGTTGCCGCGCCAGCCCGCAAACCCTTGCGTGGCCAGCACCATGGCGGCGGCACGCCATACGGCGTCACTGGGCACCGGGGCTTGCATCAGGGGCTCACCCTGCTCCAGCCACTGGTCAATCAGCGTGGTGGTCATCTCGGCCTTGCGAAACGCGGGGTGGTCCACCAGGTCGCTCAGGAAGCGGCCGTTGTTTTTGAGGCCCAGCAAAGGTGTGTTAGCCAACGCGGCGCGCAGGCGGCGGATGGCATCCTCGCGGTCGCGTCCATGCACGATGAGCTTGGCCACCATGGGGTCGTAGAACGGTGAAATGACGCTGCCCTGGCGGATGCCATGGTCGATGCGCACGCCCCCATGCAATGCGCGTTCGGGCTGCCACCACAGCACGGTGCCGGTCTGCGGCGCAAAACCCGCATAGGGGTCTTCCACATACAGGCGGGCCTCGATGGCATGGCCGGTAAGCAGGATGTCCACCTGGCGGGCAGGCAAGGGCTCGCCGGCCGCCACGCGCAGCTGCCACTCCACCAGGTCGTAACCGGTGACCATTTCGGTGACCGGGTGCTCCACCTGCAGGCGGGTGTTCATCTCCAGAAAGTAGTGCTGGAGCCTGTCGTCCACGATGAATTCGACGGTACCTGCGCCCCGGTAGCCCACGGCCAGGGCCGCCGCCACCGCATCCTGGCCCATCGCTTCGCGCATGGCGGGGGTGACCACGGGGGACGGCGCCTCTTCAATCACTTTTTGGCGGCGGCGTTGCGCGGTGCAGTCGCGCTCGCCCAGGTGCACCGCATTGCCATGGGCATCGGCAAAGACCTGGATCTCGATATGGCGGCCATTGTCGATGAGGCGCTCCAGCATCAGGGTGCCATCGCCAAAGGCGCTGGTGGCTTCGCGGCGCGCGCCGTCGATGCCCTGCTGCAGTTCGGAGAAATGGCGCACCAGGCGCATGCCCCGCCCGCCGCCACCGGCGACCGCTTTCACCAGCAGCGGGAAGCCGAGCTTTTCGGCCTCGGCCACCAGTGCGGCATCGCTTTGGTCGGCGCCCAGATAACCGCGTGCGCAGGGCACACCGGCGTCCAGCATGCGGCGCTTGGCCAGGGCCTTGTCGCCCATGGCTTCGATGGCGGAGGCCGGAGGCCCGATGAACACCAGGCCAGCGTCGACACAGGCCTGGGCAAAGGCTGCGTTTTCGCTCAGGAAACCGTAACCGGGGTGCAGGGCATCGGCGCCGGTCTTGCGGGCGGCGTCCAGGATCGCATCAAAGCGCAGGTAGGACTCGGCCGCAGGCGAGGCGCCAATGTGTACGGCCTCATCGGCCAGTGCCACATGGGGCGCATCGCGGTCGGCATCGCTGAACACCGCGACGGTCTGGTAACCCAGGTTGCGCGCAGTGCGGATGACGCGGCAGGCGATTTCACCCCGATTGGCGACCAGTATCTTGTTAAACATAGCGAACTCCCATCGGGTTGAAACCGCCTGCACGCACTACGTGCGCCAGGCAATGTGGCTGCGCCGCTGCGCCGCTTTGCGGCTGGTCACCCCGATTGGCGATCAGTATTTTGTTAAACATCGAACACTTTCGTGGGAGTCTGGGCGGCTGAGCGCTTTGCGTAGGTAAAGGAGGAGCCCGCGTAGCGGGCGGAGGACACGAAGCAAAGCGCTCTGCCGCCCAGGCTCCTAGAGCCAATCCGTATTTTTGACAAGATCATGTCAACGCCCAGTGTGGTTTGCGTTTTTGAATGAAGGCGCTCATGCCCTCGCCCCCCTCGGGTCCCTGTGCGGCGCGGGAAAAAAGAACGGCGGCCTGGGCTACCAGCGCCTGGGGCTCGGCCCAGCGCGCCTGGGCCATCAGGGCCTTGGTGGCGGCCAGCGCGCCGGGCGCACAGGCCAAGATGTCGGCCAGCACCTGGTCCAGCGCCGTGGACAGGTCTGCCGTATCGGCCAGCGTATGCACCAGCCCGATGCGCAGAGCGGCAGCAGCGTCCAGACGCCCACCGGTGACGGCCAGGCGCTTGGCCTGGGAGTAGCCCAGCCGCTCCACCAGGAAAGGGGCGATTTGCGCGGGCACCACGCCCAACGCCGTCTCGGGCAGGCGAAAACTGGCGGTGTCACTGGCGATGGTCACGTCGGCCACACAGGCCAGCCCCAAGCCACCGCCCATGACGGTGCCTTCCAGCACGGCCACCACCGCCAAAGGGGTGTGGGCGTAGGCCACACACAGGGCGCCAAACTCGGCGTTGACCTGCGCCATCGGGTCTGCCGCCGGGTCCGCTGCCAGACCCGCAGGGCTGGCTTGCAAGGCACGCATGCGGGCGGCGGCCATGTCTTTCAAATCGCCCCCCGCACAAAAGTGCCCGCCCGCCCCGCGCAAGACCAGCACCCGCACGGCACCGGGCTGGCCAGCGCTGCTTTCCGCTGCCGCCAGCACCTGGCGCAGCTCGGCCACCATCTGCAAGGACATGGCATTGCGCAGCTCCGGCCGGTTCAAGGTGACATGCAGCACCGCGCCGGTTTGCTGCGCCACGATTGCTATGAATTCAGGAGCTGCTTGCGCACTATCTACGAGGGCTGCAGCCTGTTTTTGTTCAGAATTATTCATGGTAGGGAGCCTGTCTGGGTGGGGTGACGATGCTTATTCCATTTTCAGATCGATGGGAGATTAGGCGCACCGACGCAGGCAGTGCTTTAGCACGACAAGGAGGGGCAACGACATATCGCATTGATATGGAAATGGAATTAGGCTTTGCCGGGCAGCGTGCCCTCCAGCTTGCAAATAATGCCCAGCATGATTTCGTCGGCGCCGCCGCCAATGGAGATCAGGCGGCTGTCGCGGTAGGACTGGGAAATGGGGTTGTCCATGGTGAAGCCCATGCCGCCCCAGTACTGCAGGCAGCTGTCGGCCACCTCACGGCTCAGGCGCCCGGCCTTGAGCTTGGCCATGGAGGCCAGTTTGGTCACGTCCTTGCCACCCACGTAAGACTCCACGGCGCGGTAGGTCAGGGCGCGCAGGGCTTCCACCTCGGTGCGCAGCTCGGCCAGGCGGAAATGCACCACCTGGTTGTCCAGAATGGGTTTGCCAAAGGTGTGGCGCTGGCGGGTGTAATCAATGGTCTGGTCGATCAGCCGGTCCAGGCCGCGCAGGCTGGCAGCGGCGCCGTACAGGCGCTCTTCCTGGAACTGCAGCATCTGCAGCATGAAGCCCATGCCCTCTTGGCCGATCAGGTTGCTTTGGGGCACACGCACATTGTCAAAAAACAGCTGCGCGGTGTCGCTGGAGTGCATGCCGATCTTCTCGATCTTCTGCCGTGTGACGCCGGGGCTGTCCAGGCGCACGACAATCATGGACTTGTTCTTGTGCGGCGCGCCCTCCGAGGTGTTGGCCAGCAGGCAGCACCAGTCAGCCTGCATGCCGTTGGTGATCCACATCTTGGAGCCGTTGATGAGGTAGTCGTCACCGTCCTTGCGTGCCGTGGTCTTGAGCGCGGCCACGTCGGAGCCGCCGCCGGTTTCGCTCACACCTACGCAACCGACCATGTCACCGGCAATGCTGGGTGCCAAAAACTCCTGGCGCAGGGCGTCCGAGCCGAAGCGCGCCAGCGCCGGGGTGCACATATCCGTCTGCACCCCGATGGCCATGGGCACGCCACCGGCGTTGCACTCGCCCAGGGCTTCGGCCATCACCATGGAGTAGCTGAAGTCCAGCCCCAACCCGCCAAATTCGGGGGGGTACTTGATGCCCAAGAGGCCCAGGTCGCCCATCTTTTTGAACAACTGGTGGGCGGGAAAGATGCCGGCCTTTTCCCATTCGGGCAAATGGGGATTGATCTCGTGGGCAATGAACTTGCGAACGGTATCGGCGATTTGTTCGTGCTCGGGCGTGAATTTCATGGGCTGTGCTGGTGGGGTTGTGAAAAGAGGCCTTGGGGGTCGGGGCCTGGAACTACATGCGCGCCACGCCAAAGGTGTTGGGGCGCAGCGTGCGCTGCTCGGCCTCTTGGGCCAGCGCCAGGCACAGGCCCAAGAGGCGGCGCGTGTCGCGCGGGTCGATGATGCCGTCGTCCCACAGGCGGGCGGTGCCAAACAGGGCGGTGGATTCTTTGTCCAGGCGCAGGCGCAGCCCGTCGGACATGGCCTGGAGCGCCGCGTCGTTGGCCTCCAGCCCCTGGCGTTCGATCTTGGCGCGGTTGACGATGTCCATCACCTTGGCGGCCTGCGCGCCGCCCATCACCGCGGTGCGCGCCGTGGGCCAGCTAAAGATAAAGCGCGGATCAAAGCCCCGGCCACACATGCCGTAGTTGCCCGCGCCAAAGGAGCCGCCCAGCACAAAAGTGAATTTGGGCACACGCGCATTGGCCACCGCCTGGATCATTTTGGAGCCGTGTTTGATGGCGCCGCTGCGCTCGGCCACCGAGCCCACCATATAACCCGTGGTGTTCTGCAAAAACACCAAAGGGGTGCCGCTCTGGTCGCACAGCTGGATGAACTGCGCCGCCTTGGTCGAACCCGTCGGCTGGATGGGGCCGTTGTTGCCCAAAATGCCGACCAAGTGGCCTTGCACCCGGGCGTGGCCACACATCATCTCCGGGGCATACGAGGCTTTGAATTCCAGAAAGTCCGAGCCATCGACCAGGCGGGCGATCACCTCGCGCACGTCGTAGGGTTCGCGTTCGTCGGCGGGCACGATACCCATCAGCTCTTGCTCGTCGAACAGCGGCTCGGCATGGGGGGCGGCAGCGGGTGTGCTGTCCCAGCGAAGCTTGTCCATCAACTCGCGCGCCAGGGCAATGGCGTGGGCATCGTCCTCGCTCAGGTACTCGCCCAGGCCGGTGAGCTGGGCATGGGTTTCGGCGCCGCCCAGTTCTTCATCCGTGCAGTCTTCGCCGATGGCGGCTTTCACCAGGGGCGGGCCGGCCAGGTAAATGCTGGAGCGCCCGCGCACCAGAATGACGTAGTCCGACAGGCCCGGCAAATAGGCGCCGCCCGCCGTGGAGGAGCCGTGCACCACCGAGATTTGCGGCAAGCCCGCTGCCGACATACGCGCCTGGTTGGCAAAGCCGCGCCCGCCATCGACAAAAATCTCGGCCTGGTACATCAGGTTGGCGCCGCCGCTTTCCACCAGGTAAATGACCGGCAGCTTGTTTTCCAGTGCAATCTCCTGGGCGCGCAGGGCTTTTTTCAGGCCCATGGGGGCGATCGTGCCGCCTTTGACGGCGCTGTCGCTGGCCGAGATCAGGCAGCGTCGGCCCGCCACCACGCCGATACCCACGATGGAGCCGCCACCCATGACCGACTTTTTGCCGTCGTCGTCGTGCATATTGAGGCCCGCCAGACGGCTGAGCTCCAGAAACGACGAACCCCGGTCCAGCAGGCGCGCCACCCGCTCGCGCGGCAGCAGCTGATTGCGCTGCGCAAACTTGTCGCGTTTGGACTGCGACTCGGCAATCACCAGCCCCTCCAGGCGCTGCACCTCGGCCAGCAGCTCGGCCATGCGCTGGGCATTGGCGGCAAATCCGTCGGATCGGATGTTGATCTTGGAACGAAGAGCAGGCATCGGAACAGGTCCTTAAAGCTGGAAGTTGCCCCATTAGAAATCAAGGTGACGTTAACGTCAATCAAATACCGCATAGGTGTTTATACTGATGTTTGCGGAATATCAGGCTGCTAGCATTCAGCCCGTTCCCCCACCGCCAGCTGCTACGCAACTGCCCTAACCCAACGAGGAAAACGCCATGAATTTCGAAGAATGCACCCAAGCCATCCGTACCAAAGTGGGGGCCGACAGCGGCTTGGCCGCCACGCTCAAATTTGATTGCGGCACCGACGGCGTGATCGTCATCGACGGCAAGTCCACTCCCAACACCGTGGGCAATGACAACACCGAGGTGGACTGCACCGTGGGCATCACCCTGGACAACCTCAACGCCATGCTCAACGGCGACCTGGAACCGGCAACCGGCTTCATGGCGGGCAAGCTCAAGGTGTCGGGCGACATGAGCGTGGCCATGCGCTTGCAGCGCGTGATCTGATGGAGCTGAGCAACGCCCAGGCCTTTGTCGACTCCCACCGGGACGTGGACACGGCCGAACTCTTTGGTATCACCGAGCTGTGCCAGGAGTTTGGCATCACCCTGCGCGCGCTGCGTTTTTACGAAGACAAGGGCCTGCTGGCGCCGCGGCGCATCAACGGCGCCCGCGTCTACACCCGCCGGGACCGCGCCCGCCTGGCCCTGATCCTGCGGGCCAAGGCGATTGGCTCGCCCCTGTCCGAGGTCAAACGGTATCTGGACCTGTATGGCGACCAAGGCGAAGGCCGGTCGCAGCAGCTGAGCTACGTGATTGAGCGCACCGACGCCGAGATTGCCGAGCTGGAGAAAAAACGCGCCCGCATCGACGAGACCCTGGCCGAGCTGCGGGTCATCAACGCCAGCAGCCGCAGGCAGTTGGAAGAACGGCTGAAAGCCGAGAAGTCTTAAGACAAATCGGGCTCTGGCCCACGTAGATACAGCGCAAGCAGCTACCATTTTCATAGCAAAAGCAAGCTGCGCCAGCACCTGGCGACCGCGCAAGCCCCTCAACAAGCCCTTCAACCTGGGGCTTGATCTCCTGCTTTTTCTCTTCCACCCGGGCTTGGGCCGGGTCGTTCTTCTGGCCTGCGCCGACACCCATATCCCCAGTGCCCGATCCCCTTGTGCACCACGCCATGGGCCACCTTGCACGAGGCCAAGAGCGCGATGGCACACCAATTGTTGAAAAACACCCCTCAAACTCTGAAATGCAGAGTTATAATTTTTCAAACTCTGAATCTCAGAGTGAGCATCTTCAATGCGAAAGTACCCCCGCCATGACCTCTCCTGTTCGCTCGCTGCCCCATCTGGCGGCACTGCAAAACTTGCTGGTGGCCGGTCACCGGCCCATTCGCATGCGCCCCGGCTCCCTGGTGCGCTGGGGCAGCGCGTTTGCAGGGCTGGCCTGGACGACCGACCCCTTGCTGCGCATGGCAGCCCTGCAAGGCCAACCGGCCCTGCAAGCCGTGATTGCCATGGTGTGGCTGGGATGCGGCATGGGGCTCACCGGCTACCTGGACTGGCGCGCCAACCAGGCAGCCGCCCAGCAGGCCGAAGAATCCCTGCCCTTCGTCCATGTGCAAGTCAGCAAGGTCTGGTGGCTGTTGCTGGCCGCAGGGGTTTTGTACACGGGCAGCACCTTCTTTTTTGGTGGCGGGTACCAGACCTACATGGTGTGGTTGGCCTTGGTCGGTCTTGGCCTTTTCCTGCACGGTCTGTTCTCACAGGAACTGGTGGAGTGGGCCGGTGGCGCCATCTTTTTGCTGGCCCTGCTGGTGTTGATCAGCGGCTTGCCGCTGTCATGGCACCGTCCCCTGGTCATCAGCACCTCGGGCCTGGGGCTGCCCCTGCTGGGTTGGTTGCTGCATCGCCAGGTCATGGGGGTGCCGCACCTGGGTCGGCTGATGGCCTGTGTGTTGGGCTTGCTGGCGGCCAGCGTGTTGCCTGCCATGGCATTCGTGCACTGGAGTCAAACCCAGGGTCTGCCGCAGGATATTCCGGTTTACACCCAAAAGTCCTTGCTGGCATTGGGCGATGACCCCGCCCGCTGGCCGCACTATGTGGCCTTGCATGTGCAGGCGGGTACACCGATTGAACTGCAGCTGGACATCCAGGGCAGCGTGCTCCAACCCGCCAACGACGGGGCGCATCTGACCTACACCGTGGCGCAAGACCTGGACTTTTTGCTGATCGACGGCAAGCTCAGCCACCATGTCCGGCGCACTGGCCAGGATTGGCAAGACTCGGCGGGGTGGCTGCGCATCACCCAACTGGACGTGACACCCGACCTGAGCCAGGCCAGCGGCCTGAAAGTCCACAGCCGTGCCCAGATTGAACTGGGAGGAATGCCACGATGAACCACCCCGCCCCCACAGAGACCCCCATGGACGCCACAACGCCTTCGCCAGAATTTGCCGATGCCCTGGACCCGCTCTTGCACCAACCTTTGCGCACCCAGATCGCGGCCTACCTGGTGGGCCGGGGTGAAGCCACCTTCAGCGAACTCAAGCGCGTCTTGCAGTGCACCGATGGCAATCTGGATGCGCACCTGAAAAAGCTGTTGGCCGCCGATTACCTGCTGCAGGAGCGCCGTGGCGGTGGCCCCCGGGTGC